>Ga0208261_1000059_pt1 | contig 43151 bp, 37 predicted proteins | sample Knorr_S7_td_DCM__FD_185595 | JGI IMG/M metagenome (GOLD analysis project Ga0208261, IMG submission 185595) | Marine microbial communities from Southern Atlantic Ocean transect - Knorr_S7_td_DCM_ad_131m_LV_B (SPAdes) (version 3) | ecosystem: Environmental > Aquatic > Marine > Oceanic | place...
TAGAATCCAGTTATAATACTTATCTAAATTCAGGCCTACCACCTGGACCAATAAATAATCCTGGAAAAGAATCAATTATAGCAGCATTATATCCTAGCGAAAATGAGTATTTATATTTTGTAGCGCGAGGTGATGGATATCATACATTTACTGATAATGAAAAGGATCATAACAAAGCTAAAAGAAAATTTCAAGAGGTTCGTCGCAAGGTTAAACAAAATAAGAAAAATATTATATCTGAAGGGAAATAATAGAATTCAATGGATATGAAGCAATTAAATGATAGTCAAAAAGCAGCTGTAAAAGCGGTCGATAAACCTGTATTAATATTTGCAGGAGCAGGTAGCGGAAAAACAAGAGTGCTTACGCATAAAATAGCTTTTTTGATTAAGGAAGACATAGTTAAAGCTGAAGAAATTTTAGCAGTTACTTTCACTAATAAGGCAGCTGAAGTGATGAAACAACGTGTCACTAAATTAATGAAAAACAAGGTGCAAGAAATTAATATTGGCACTTTTCATTCTATATGTGCGAGAATTCTCAGAAATGAAATAAGGCATTTAGGATTTTCAAAAGATTTTGCTATTTATGATCGAGCTGATCAAATTTCTTTACTAAAAATAATTTTGGCTGAAGAAAATATTCCTAAAAACATTCTTATGCCAAAGACAGTTCGTAATAAAATTAGTTATTTTAAATCTCAGCTTATAAATCCTAATCATGCTATGAAAGCTGTTAAAACTGCTCAGGATAAATCAATAATTGATGTTTATAAATCTTATAATAATTCACTTAAGGAAAATAATGCAGTGGATTTTGATGATCTATTAAACTTTCCATTAGATATATTTAATAATCATCCAAGAATACTAAATAAATATCAAAAATTATGGAAATATATCCTTGTTGATGAATATCAGGATACAAATAAAGCACAATTTTTACTTGTCAAAATGTTAGCTGAAAAACATAGAAATATTTGCGTTGTTGGAGATGATGATCAATCAATATATGGATGGCGTGGAGCAGACATAAGGAACATTCTAGACTTTGAGAAGGATTTTCCAGAGTGCGAAACATATACATTGGAAAATAATTACCGATCTACTAATCAAATTTTACATGCAGCCCAATCGGTAGTTAGAAATAATTCAGATAGAGTAGATAAAGATTTATTATCAGTAAATGGCGAAGGTGATTTAATTGGTGTTATTGAAACACATGATGAGATGGAGGAAGCAGATGCAGTTATTAATGCTTTAGAAAAAGAGATTAAAATGAAAAAGCGTACTTTTAATGACTTTTCTGTATTATATAGAACTAATTCTCAATCTAGAGCATTAGAAGATAGTTTTAGGAGAAGTGCTATTCCATATAAGATTATAGGTGGCACACGTTTTTATGAACGAAAAGAAGTTAAAGATGTTTTAGGCTATCTACGTTTAATAGTCAATCTGAAAGATACAATCTCTTTAAGAAGAGTGATTAATTTCCCTCCTAGAGGTATTGGTTTAAAAACAGTTGATAAGTGCTTTATTCAATCTGTTAAAGATAATAAGAAACTTTTTGATGTACTTAAAAACCCCGAACCTATGAAAATTCGCGGTAAGCAAGGCGATTCGTTAATTGCATTTTACAAACTAATAAAAAAGTACAACGAATTATTACCAAAACTAAATGCAAGTGAACTTGCAAGAGCTTTAGTAGAAGAGGTAGGAATTCTAAAATTTTATAAACGACAAGATAATATTGAAGATAATGAACGATATAATAATGTTTTAGAAATATTGAATTCCATTGATGAAATTGTTGAAAGAAAATCTAATGCATCAATAAATGACTTTTTAGAAGAAGTATCTTTATTAACAGATATTGATGAATGGAACAATGATGATAATTTTGTAACAATGATGACAGTGCATTCATCTAAAGGGCTAGAATTTCCGGTTGTATTTTTAACTGGTCTTGAAGATGGATTATTTCCATTGTCAATTGCATTGAATGAAAAAGAAATAATGGAAGAAGAACGAAGATTATTTTATGTAGCATTAACCCGATCTCAAGATATGGTATATTTACTTTATGCTACGGATAGAAGGCGAAGTGGTTCAGATAGTTGGGGTGGTATAGTCTCAAGGTTTGTTAAGGAAATTCCAGAGGTTTATCTTGAAAACATATCTTTTTCATCTGCAATGACAAGAAAGCTAGTTAAGACAAAGGCTGGAGATATTAAGATGAAAATAAAACGAACAATTACTACTTTTGACGATTTTAAAGTTGGAGATATAGTGGAACATGCAATTTTTGGTGACGGTAAAATTATGGCATTAAGTGGCAGTGGAGAAAACCAAAGAGTTGGAGTCGTTTTTAAAGATGGATTGAAAAAGAAACTTATTGTTAAATTTGCTAAACTAAAAAAAATATCCTAATTGAATAAAAATTTAAACTTATTAATTGATGCATTACGTAATGAAGGAATGCGCTATACAAAACAACGGAAAATTGTTTGGGATGAAATATGCAGAAGCTCAGAGCATCGTGATGCTGAAGAAATATATTTAAAAATAAATAAAAATCGTAGAAATGTATCCAGGGCTACAGTATATAGAACTATTGATGTCCTTGTAAAAAATAACCTTGTAAGGCAACTTGAATTAGGTGATGGTAGAAAGAGATTCGAGAATAAGCTTGATTCAAAGCATCATGATCATATTGTTTGCTTAAGCTGTGGTAATATTCAAGAATTTGTAGATGATCTTATAGAAGATCGACAAGAGAAAATAGCGAAACAATTAGATTTTAAAATAGTAAGACATATTCATCAACTTTTTGGTCTCTGCAAGAATTGTAAATAATTATTATAATATTTATATAATAATACACATCACTTTCTATATTATAATTCCATAATTTTAAATTTGATATTCTTGACTTTACATTAATGTTATTGGAAAATTAGTACGTTATGAAATCAATTACTTCCATAGATAAGTTTAAAGAAGGAGAATCTATACAAGGTTTTTATTTGTGCTTTGAAAAGCATATTAGGCATAATAGGAATGGTGATTTATATATTGATTTGCGCTTACGTGATAAATCAGGATCTATAAATGCTAAAATATGGGATAATGTTAAGGTCTTAAATCAAAAATTCGAATCTGGAGACCCAGTAGCGATATCAGGAGATGTAGAGTCATTTATGGAAAGACCTCATCTAATAATAAAAAAAATAAACCGCGCATCAGTTCAATATTATGGGCGATACGGGTATGATCCATCATTAATAGTCCCTTCTTCTAATTTTAATGCATCAGATATGTGGAAGTCTATAGTTAGAATAATAAAATCAATTAATTCTAATTATCTGAGGCGACTTGTAAGTATTATATATAAAGATAATAAAGAAGTTCTTATGACCCACCCAGCAACTATCAATTTACACTATAATTTTCGCTCAGGTTTTCTTGAGCATACGTTATCAATGGCTAAAATTGCTGAAAATTTGATAAAGCATTATAACGTAGATCGTGATTTATTACTTGCAGGTATATTTCTTCATGATATTGGTAAAATTGTAGAAATATCTTCTGATTTAGAATCAAATTATTCTGATAAAGGTAAATTTATTGGGCATACAATGTTAGGAAGAGATATTGTTAGAAATACATTAAAGAAAATAAAAAACTTCCCAAAAGATACACAAACTAAGCTTGAGCATATTATAATTTCAGAAGAAGCTAAATACGCATCTGATAATAAAATAGCACCTAAGATTCCTGAATCTTTATTATTGCTATTAATAAAAAATATAGATTCAAAAATGAACTTATTTTCTATGACTTTAGATAAAAGTTATGATGACGGAAATTGGACTGATAGTCATAATTTTTTTAGGACTTCTCTCTTTAAAGGAAATGATGATAAAAAATAATATTTATTAGAATTCTACTTTAGGATACATATTGAAAAAAATCTATTTTCTATTAAGTTTATTTTCTTTTTCAATTTTCGCAAACGAGTATAAAAACTACCCTTTTGATTGGACAAATCATTTTGGGGTTGCCAGTCATAATGGACGTGTAATATGGAATAATGATTGGATGTATGGAATTTTATTTTTTGATGGAACATTTTCTAATTATCCATTGCGTTATGGTTTTGATATTGACGAAAATTTTTCTTTATTTTATAATGGTTATTTTCCAAATCAAGAAGCTGAATTTGATACAAATTTTGTAGATACTCATTTGCTTTATACGCAAGGAGATTATTATCTAGATAGGTTATTTATTAAAACAAGATATACGGATACATCTAGACTCCTAACATTTAATGGTCATAAAAAAACATTTACAGGCCCTTACGCAGATTATAGTTTGGGAATAATTCAACCTATTCAGCAATCATATTACATTGAATACAAAACAAATAAACTTCAGGCTGCAATAGGAAATTTTATAACTTCTAGCGGATTACCAGATAGTAGCCTCAACGGTTCTTTAAATGATAGGATATTAAATGCGAGTATCTTAACAAATGGAATAAATGGAGATTGGAAGTGGACATTTTATGCATCTCAGTATAATCAAAAATATGTAGTCAAGCACTCATCGTGGGACCATGCGTCTTCCCAATATCTAACTAGATCAATGATTCAAGGAAAAATTATTAATGAGATTAAAGATTCTTTTTTTATTGGTATTGGATTTAACGGGAATATCCGAGGGTTATCAGATATTAATTCTTTTTCATCTAAAAAATGGGGTTCTATTTACTCAACTTTATCAATGAAAAATTTATCTTTTGAAAGTGGATTCTTTTCTATGAACAATGATTACAATACTTTTATAAGTGGGTTATTTCATATTGAAAGAATGAATAAAGGTGTTTCTATAGAAGTAAGTAGAAGGATAAAACCTAGCTATTATTTTATTACAGGAAATGATATAGTTTCAGGTTTTGAAAGTACTGAGTCTATGGAGTTTTTATCTTGGTATTCTGTCTCAAACATTACATTAATGACAAAGTTTTATTCACAGAATATTTTCGATACAAAAAATAAATATGAAATATTTGGTGGAGATTTGAATATAAAATTTAATTTTATTCAAAATTGGATTTTATCTGGGAACATACGTCATTTAGTAAACCCAAGTATCATAACAGATGGGGTTGGTGATTATCTTGAATTAAATATTTCAGGAAAAGAAAATTTATTTAATAACAATATGATATTATTTATTGATTTAGGGCTAGTCGGATGGATTAACCGAGATGCTAATATCAGTTTTAATCCATATTATTGTAAGCCCATTATAATCACAGATCCAAATTTTATTCTTCAGGATCAGTGGATTCTAAATTCTAGTGTTTCCTTAAAAGTTTCTTCTTTAAAAGTAACATGGAAAATGAATAATATATTTGAAGCGTTACGACCATTAATTAATAATTTTCCAGATAGTCAAAGTAAAATCATAAATAATTACTTCATGCATATAAATGATAGAAATATGGGGAGATTATTGGAAATTAATATTGAATGGTATTTTTCAGATTAATTCGATATTTCCCAAATAGCATAGTCACCAGGTGAGGCGCCAACTATATATGTATACATATATTCACCTATTTCATTATGAATATATACAGTATCTGGATCGTTAAAGTCAGTCGTTGTGCCCATTAAGATAAATTCATTATGAGCTCCTGCTGAATAAAGACTGTAGGTATTATATGAACCAATTTTTGCAGTTCTTTTCAATGAAAGATCAGAATTTATTGGAGCTACACCGCCATCGAATGTTCTATATGTTTGTTCATTAATTTTCATCATATCACCACCACATACGACACCATTTTCATATTCTTTAATTTGAATATTCCCTGTAAGTAAATCTATCTGACTCGTTCCATAATAAATTTCTGTCCAATCAGAGCTGTAGTACGTCCTTGAAATCCATAATAAATCCCCATCAATCAACATTTGTTGTGGCCCATTACCTACTTCATAAGTTTCTACAATCTGTTTTGTATTAATATCTATTTTTTCAACTGTATTGCCCTGACTTAACGCAACGTACAAATAATTACCATCGTAAACTATTCCTTCAGGGAAGCCATTTACTTGAATTGAATCTTCAATGAAATAAGTATCTAAATTAAAAATTTTAATATCACTAGTATTCCAATTTGTGAAATATAAATTATTCTCAACTATTACCATTTCTCTAGGACCAGAGTTATGTGTAGAAATTTCTATACCTGGAAGGCTTAATCCAGAAGATGTGATAGCATAAACTTTTATTAAATGACTATTATTTATCAATACAAATAATTTATCATCATGAACAGTTATTGATTGAATTACATCACCAACATTTGAAACTTCTTGAACAAGATCAGGTCCCCGAAAAACTGAAATAGAAGCATTACTACTTCCAAAATTACCTTCTGAGGATACAAAAGTTAAAATTTTGTTATTTTCACTATTAGTTGTATTACTGCAAGAAATGCAGAATAATAATATTAAAATAAATATACTTTTCATTATAATACCTTTATTTAAAAATTGGGATAATATTTCTAACTAGAATATACTTTTATCCCGAAAGTATGCTAAAATGAAGAAGTATTTAGATATCCTGACTTATGCCTTAATGGCGTTGATTTGCCTTCTCATCCTTTTTAGGATAATGGCATAATAAATCAATCCTAAGCAATTACAGTAGCGGGAACTGTGATCGAATTTCACGATCTTCCCTAAATAACTTTTTCTTTTTGACTTCTTAACATTAATATTTTTTAGATAAATAATCAAATAGCTATTTTATAATCTTTTTAATGGAATTCTTGTTATATAGAAAGACTGTAGAATAAATTCTTAATGTATATTCTACCTTAAATAATAACCATGAAGACAAATTATTTTACTATTAATGTATCAGTTGCCAATATCTATGGTGAACCTGATTTTACATCACCAGTCGTTACTCAAGGTTTATTAGGTGAGTCTTGCAATATTTTGGAAGAGAATGATAATTGGGTAAATATTGAACAGTGGGATCATTACCAAGGTTGGATAAATAAAAAGCAAGGAGTCCATTCAAAAAAAATATATGATTACAACCTTACTGTTTTTGAGATGGATGGCGTTGTGATTCAAAGGAATGGTAATAATATTATTAGAGATCTCACATTTGGAAATAAACTTATCGGTAAACCAAAAAATGGAGGGTTTGATTTAATACTACCTGATGGTGAAAAAGGGTGGACTGATACTTTATTAGGTAATATGACAGAAAAACCTAGTAGAAATAGTATTATTCGCCTTGCCCGATCTTTTTTAGGTACGCCTTATTTATGGGGTGGAAAATCACCTAATGGTTTTGATTGTTCAGGCTTTATTCAATCTATTTTTTACACTTTTAATATTGAACTTCCTCGTGATTCATACCAACAAGCTGAAATATTAAATAAATATAAAATTGATAGAGATGATGTGCAGAAATGTGATCTTCATTTTTTTAATAAAAATGATAAAATTTCTCATGTTGCACTTGCTGAGGATAAGGAATACTTCCTGCACGCTCAAGGTTGGGTTAAACAAGAAAGTTTCAATAAAAAATCACCTAATTATAATAAAGATTTAGATTCCCAGTATGCTTTTTCAGTATCTATGAAAGAAGTTTTAAATTCATGAAAAATTACGCCACAAAAGAAGGTTCTCTCCTTAATCGAGCGGTCCTAGTATTAAATTCAAATTATGCACCAATGACTATTACAACATCAAAAAGAGCTATTTGTTTATTTTGCCTTGATAAAGTTGATGTTATTGAGACATATGAAGATCTTATTCATTCACCAAGTAGATCTTTACAACTTCCTAGCATAGTTAAGGTTAAAGATTACATTAACTATAATAGTATGAATGTAGTATTAACTAGGAAAAATATTTTATTAAGAGATAAACAACAATGTCAGTATTGCGCTTCTAAGTCCAGTGTATTAACTATTGATCATATTATCCCAAAAGAAAGAGGTGGATATGATTCATGGGATAATCTTGTAACGGCATGCCAGGACTGTAATAGAAAAAAGGGTAATAGGACACCCGATGAAGCTAATATGCCCTTATTAAAACATCCAAAGAAGCCAAATAGAATACATTATTTTCAACAATTTATAAAAGAGTCTCAACGAAACTGGAAACCGTATTTATTTTTAGAAGCATTTTGAGGTAAACTTTTGAAAAGAGTCTTAAGTGGTATTCAACCTTCTGGATCTTTACATATAGGTAATTATTTTGGTATGATGAGTAGAATGATTAAATACCAAGATGAAAATGATTTATTTTCTTGTATTGTCAATTACCATGCATTAACAACAATTAATGACCCAGATTTATTGAGGAATAATACAATTAATGCAACACTTGATTTTTTTGCATTAGGTCTGGATCCTGAAAAATCTACTTTTTGGATTCAGGGAGATGTCCCCATTGTAACAGAATTTACTTGGATTATTTCAAATATAACCAATGTGGGTATGATTGAACGTTCTACTTCTTATAAGGATAAAATTTCAAAAGGTGTTATGCCCAACATGGGTTTGTTTAACTATCCTATACTCATGGCTTCAGATATACTATGCTTTGGAAGTGATTTAGTACCAGTTGGTAAAGATCAAAAACAACATCTTGAAATAGCGAGAGATATTGCCATTAAATTCAATAACACATATGGTGATATATTAGTTATACCTCAGGAAGATATTGATAAAAACACACAATTGGTACCGGGGATTGATGGTCAAAAAATGAGCAAGTCATATGATAATATAATCCCAATATTTGGTGACGAAAAATTTATCAAAAAACAGATTATGTCAATAGTAACTGATTCTACCCCTGTTGATCAACCTAAGGATTTAAATTCTCCTCTTTACAAACTATTCACATTATTTCTCACTGAAAAGGAAAAGAAAGTTTTAGAAAATAAATTTCTAAGCCCTGGATTACAATATGGAAAAGTAAAGCAAGACTTTTTTGATGTTGTGATGGAATATTTTCGTCCATTTAGAGATAAAAGAGCTTATCTATCTAATAATATGGATTATGTTATGGAACAATTAAATAATGGATCAAAAAAAGCAACTTTAGTTGCAGATCAAATAATTAGTAAAGTACGATCTGCAACTGGCTTAAAATATTTTGATAAATAAATGTATAGAGTAAAATTAGAAAATTTTAGCGGACCTCTTGACTTATTATTATATTTTATTCGTAGAGATAAAATTGACATATATGATATACCCATAGCTTCTATAACAAAAGAATATATGGATACTATGAAAATGTTGGAGAATCTGAATTTAAATATTGCTGGTGAATTTATTTTAATGGCAGCTACTTTAATGAGGATTAAGGCAAAAATGCTTTTACCTAAACCTGAATCAATTAATCTAGATGAAGAATCTGATCCTAGAGCAGAATTAGTTCAACAATTAATTGAATATCAAAGATTTAAAGAGATGTCTTTTGACTTGAAAGAATTAGCAGAAAATAGGAGTTATTATTATCCGCGAGGGATGAAAATGAAATCACCAGAATATGAAGAAAAAATTAGTGAACAATTAAAAGATGTTACGATATTTGAAATTGCCAGAATTTTTAAAAATGCTATGGACAATATGCCAGTTATTCATCCATATGAACTAAATAGAGAAGAGATAAATTTAGATGATCAAAAAACTATGATTTTAAAATCATTTAATGTTGAAGGCATTTTACATTTCTCTTCATTATTAGCATCTCTAAAGTCCAAAATTGAAGTGGTTGTAACTTTTTTAGCTATTCTAGAATTAGTTAGAATGCGGAAAGTACTCATTATTCAGAATGAAATATTTGGTGAATTGGTAATACAAAAGATAGAAGCAGAAGCATAATCAAATGAATTTATCAGAAAAAATACAAATAATAGAAGCGCTTCTTTTTGCTTCTCCTGAACCACTAACTCAAACTAGAGTAAATCTAATTTTTCAAAATGATGCACCAAAATTAGATAGTGCCATTAAAAAATTAAATAGTCATTATAAACAATATAATAGATCCTATATTATTCAATCTATTGCAGGGGGGTATCAAATATCCACCCTTCCTGAATATGATAAATGGATTAAGAGAATGTTTGATAAAACAGGAAAAATTACATTATCAACAGCTGCAATTGAAACACTTGCAATCATTGCATATAAACAACCAATTAATAGATTTAATATAGAGTCAGTAAGAGGCGTAGATTGTAGTGGGGTTATTAAAACTTTATTATCAAAAAATTTAATCAAAATTAAAGGAAGAGATGACTCCCCTGGTCGGCCATTATTATATTCTACAACAAGCAGTTTTCTAGAAAATTTTGGCTTAAATCGTATATCTGATTTACCTAAACTTAAAGAAATAGCAGAGCTAACTGATCAAAATATGCTAGAAAAAATTAAATTGGATAGTTTGCCTTTGAATCAATTAGAAAATTCTAAAGATATTTCAAATAATGATATGACCTCGACCAATTCTTTACCATCCTAAAGTAATTTTAATGCGTTTGAATAAATATTTAGCTTTATCTGGAGTTGCCTCAAGAAGAATGGCAGATGAACTTATCAAAGCTGCAACTACTACAGTTAATAATATTGTGATTATTGATCCAGCATTTAATGTAAAAAAAAAAGATATAGTAGAATATGATGGAAAAAAAATTAAAATTAATCAAAATCATGTTGTTTTAATGTTTAATAAACCACTTGGGGTGATAACTAGTATGGATGACCCTAAGAATAGACCTATCGTTGCTGACTATTTTCCAAAAAATATGAGATTATTTCCTATAGGTAGATTAGATAAAGAAACTTCAGGTTTATTACTTGTAACTAATAATGGTGATTTTGCAAATAAACTTATGCATCCTAAAAGCCTTATTCCCAAAATTTATGAAGTTGAAACCGATTTGCTAATGGATGCCAAGTTAGTTGCAAAAATAAAAAAAGGTATTTTTATAGGCTATAATCAATGGGCAAAAGCAATAATTATAAATCAAAAGAGAATTAAAAGTAGAATAAAAGTTCTATTGCAATTACACCATGGAAAAAACCGAGAAATAAGAAGATTATTTTATAAATTAAATAGAAAATTGTATAGTTTAAAAAGAGTGAAATATGGTGACCTAGAATTAGGGAATCTACCAATTGGTAAATTTCGAGAACTGAATAAAATTGAATTGAATAAGGTTCAAAAAACTTTAAAGTTTTAATAGGGTTATTTTCACTAATAATAAAATATACTCCAATTCGTTGGTTTTCAACCAACTCAATAGTAAATTTGCCAGCTTTTTGAGAAAGTGATTAAATGATAATTGCTATTGATGGACCTGCTGCTTCTGGTAAAAGTACCACAGCTAAATTAGTTGCTGAAAAATTAAATATTATATATTTAGATACTGGTGCAATGTATAGAACTGTAACTTTACAATTATTGAGATCTAATGTTAACTTTGATAATACCTATAAAGTTTCTACGATTCTTGATAATATGATTATTGATATGTATGATTATAATGGTAAGATTGTAGTTAAACTAAACAATGAGGATGTATCTGAATTAATAAGGTCAACTGATGTTACTAAGCATGTTAGTGAGGTAAGCTCATTGTCTGAAGTGAGAAAATCTATGGTTGCTATGCAGAGAGAAATTGGCAATAAATCTGATTGTGTTGTTGAAGGAAGAGATATTGGAACAATAGTTTTTCCAAATGCTGAATATAAATTTTATATAGTTGCAGATATTAAAATGCGAGCACAAAGAAGATTAAAAGAACAAGAACAAATAGGGATAATTAAATCATTAGAAGATGTTATGTCAGATTTAAAAGTACGAGATCATAAAGATTCAAATCGAGATAATTCTCCCTTGCGAAAAGCTAATGATGCAGTTCAAATTGATACTTCAAATTTATCTATCGATGAACAAGTAAATTTTATCATTAATCATATAAAAAATAATTAAAAATAGGAATAATATGTCTGAAGAAAATAAAAATGAACTGACTATTGAAGAGGAAGAAGTAACTATTACTGATTTCAGTAATGATTCTGATAGCACAGATGATTTACCTTTAGTTAATGTTGATGAAAAAGAAGATAATACTGCATCCACTATTGAAATAGATTATCTAAATCCAAAATTATTTGAAGATGTACGTACAATAAATATTGATGATCTAGTCTCAAGTACAGATGAATCTTCTGTTAAAGATGAAGTAAAGGACCAATATCTAGGTTCAATTTCAGATATATCTGAGAATCAAGTTCTATCTGGTCGAGTAATTGGTATGAATGAAAAAGATATTTTAATTGATATTGGTTTCAAATCAGAAGGGATGATTGATCGAGCAGAATTTCCAGAAGATGCAATTCCTGAAAAAGGTGATCAGATTGAGGTTTATTTAGAATACCTTGAAGATAGAAATGGTAATTTAGTTTTATCAAAAGAAAAAGCTGACTTTATGCGCAGCTGGAAAGAAATAAGAAAATATTATGATTCAGGTGAAATATTTTCTTGTCGAATAGTTAAAAGAATTAAAGGTGGAATGATAGTTGATATAAATGGTTTGCCAGGGTTCCTTCCAGGTAGTCAAATTGATGTAAGACCAATAAAAGATTTTGATAATTACCTTGATAAAGATATTGAAGTCCGAGTTGTTAAACTAAATGAAGCAAGAAAAAATATAGTGGTATCCCACAAAGTAATTATAGAGGACACTCTTCAAGAAAAAAGAGATGAATTTCTTTCTGAAATAGAAATTGGACAAATAATTGAAGGTAGAGTTAAAAATATTACTGATTTTGGAGTTTTTATTGACTTAGGAGGACTTGATGGTCTATTGCATATTACAGATTTATCTTGGGGTCGAGTAAATCATCCTAGTGAGATTGTAGAGCTAGATGAAACTATTACTGTAAAGATCATAGATTACGATGAAAGTAAACAAAGAGTATCTCTTGGTTTAAAACAACTAATGCCTCACCCATGGGAAAATGTAGAAGATACATACCCTATTGGCTCTAAAGTCAAAGGAAAAATTGTTAGTCTAACTAATTATGGAGCCTTTGTTGAATTAGAAGCAGGGGTAGAAGGTCTGATACATGTTTCAGAAATGTCCTGGACACGCCATATTAAGAATGCCTCAGAAATATATACTATTGATGAAGAGGTTAATGCAGAAGTCCTTGCTATTGATAAAGGGGATAGGAAAATAAGTCTTGGGGTCAAACAATTAGAACCTGATCCCTGGGATCAGATCGAAGAAAAATATATAGTTGGTAGTGTGCAAAAAGGTAAAATAATAAACATAACACAATTTGGTGTATTTGTTGAATTAGATGATGGAATAGAAGGTCTAATACATGTCTCTGATTTGTCCTGGACAAAAATTATTCGACATCCTAAAGAGGTTATGCAAAAGGATCAAGATTTAGAAGTTAGCGTTATTGAAGTTTCTCGAGATAAAAGAAAAATTGCTCTTGGATTAAAGCAATTAACTGATGATCCTTGGCCAGAATTAATTAATAAATATGAAACTGGAAAGAAAGTTTCTGGAGAAATAATAAAAATATTAGATAAGGGAATTATTTTACAATTAGAGCAAGATATTGAGGGTATCATCCCATTTGGTAAAAGAGCATCAAAAGGACGAAAAGAAAAACTATCAAATTTTAAATCTGGAGATGAATTAAATGGGTTAGTTATGGAAGTAAAACCAGATGAAAAGAAGATTGTTATTTATAATGAGGATTTATCTGATGCAAATAATTCTAGTTCTAAGGGTGATGTGCAAGAATATCTAAGCGAACAAGATGAACCTGCTGCTCAAAAGATTGAAATTCCTGATGAATTATCCGAAGAATCACCAGACGAAGAGAAAACTAAATAATTTTTAAAATATTAATTAAAGTTGATTGATATTTGAAAAAATCAAATTTCATAACTTTTATAAAAAATAGGCAAATTGGTGCTCGTTTTGGTTCCTTTGGCTTAGCAATCTTTTTATGGCTTTTTGTAGTTAGTAATAATTATTATTCTACAATCATTGATATTCCTATTGAAGTAAGAAATCTTAATGAAAGGAAAAAAGCCTATAAAAAAGAGATTCCACAATTTGCAAAAGTTCGATTCAAAGGAAAAGGAAGATCAATAATTAAAACACTAATTTTAAAAGATCTTGTAAAAGATTTTAAATTAGTTATTGATCTTGATAGAATTTCTGAGGAATACAATTTCTTTTTAAACGATTATTACAATAAATATCCACAAAAAATTTCCATACCATCAACGTTTGAATTACAGTATGTTGAAGTTGTTTACCCTGATTCAATTCATATTAGCTTAGATGAATATATGGTTAAAAGCGTTCCAATTAAATCTAGAGTAGTTATTAATCCAAGTCCTGGCTATATAAAAGTTGGAAAACCAGATTTAGATTCAAGTATAGTTACTATTGCTGGAGCAAAGAATGCAATTCAATCAATAGAATATGTATATACAGAGAATGATACTTTTAACAATCTTGATTTACCAATAAATACAATAGTCTCTCTTAAAAGAAAAAATAATACCCTTATAGAATACTCATTTTTAAATATTAATTATTCTCAAGACATTCAAGCTATAAGTGAAAGAATTATAAGCGGAGTACCGGTTAATATAAAAAATAATTTAAAAGGATTAGTAGTAAGGAGAAACCCTAGTTATGTATCATTAACTATAGTAGGAGGTATTAATTATATTGCTAAAATAAAGCCTGATGATATTATTGTATTTATAGATTTTACTTCACAATGGTCTCCCAAGAAACAATTCTATGAACCTACTATCTTAGTTCCTGATGAAATTATTAGTTGGAAAGATTTGACACCTAGAAATATTGAACTAGCAGTTGCCAAGGAATCAATTTGATAATTTTAGGAATTGAATCTTCTTGTGATGAAACTGCTGTTTCAATTTGTAAAGGTGGAAAAATCCTTTCTAATATTGTTAGCTCACAGCAAATTCATAATGATTATGGTGGGGTAGTTCCAGAGGTAGCTGCGAGAGAACATGACCGTTTATTAAACCATCTGATAATAAAATCATTAGATGAAGCAAATATATCATTAAATGATTTAAATGGTATAGGTGTTACAAAAGGTCCTGGGTTAGCAGGGACTTTATTAACAGGTGTTAGTTTTGCAAAAGGCCTTTCTCAAAGTATAAATATTCCAATTATTGGAATTAATCATCTAGAAGCTCATATTTATGCGAACTTTTTAGCATATCCAAAGTTAAAATATCCATTAGTCTGTTTATTAGTTTCTGGAGGACATACACAAATTTGGTATATTAAAAATATTTTTGATTATGAATTATTAGGAGACACCAGAGATGATGCTGCTGGTGAGGCTTTTGATAAAGGTGCAAGAGTTTTAGGTTTAGGATATCCTGGTGGTCCAATTATTGAAAAAATTTCTTTAAAGGGTAGTAGCAATGCAATTAATTTCCCCCGAGCCTTAATGGAGAAAGATAATCTTGAGTTTAGTTTCAGTGGTCTCAAAACTTCATTGCTCTATCTAGTTAACAAAGAGAAATCATTCGATTTAAAAGATGTTGCTGCTAGTTACCAAAAAGCAATTATAGATGTTCTTGTTACAAAACTTTTAAGAGCTGTTAATATTAAAAAAGTTAATAATTGTATTATTGCAGGAGGAGTAGCTGCTAATAATTGTTTACGTAATTTGGTAGATGAAAAAATTGAAGATAAAATTAATGTTTTTTACCCTGATATTAACTTATGCACTGATAATGCAGCAATGATAGCTTTCCTTGCAGAGATTTATCTTAAAAAAGGAATGACCAGTAATATCGATTTTGAAGTCATACCTAATTTAAAATTAAGATAAAATGGATTTTTCAATATTAAAACCAGTTGATCTCTGGTTTTGGTTTTTCATTATTACTTCATTTATTACAATAGTTTCTTCTTTCGTTTTAATTAAAAACCATTCTGAATTAAAATGGTTAATTATTTTAAGAAGTCTAACATTTATATTACTTATTTTATTGTTATTACAACCAAAATTTTCTTGGGTTCAATATAAATATAATAGTTTAGATTGGAATATTTATATTGATAATTCAGTTAGCACTTCTTACCACCCATCTTTATCATTTCAAACAATGAAAACAGAGCTTGATCAAATGATTTATAATATTTCAAAAAAAAATATTTTTTCAAATCTTTACTCATTTTCAGGAAATATAAATAAAATAAATAATACAAAAGATCTTATTGGCGATGGTTCTTCTACTGATTTAGGAACAGTTCTTAGCCATATTCAAATCAATCAAAATAATTTAGCAGGTGCTATAATTATTTCTGATGGACAAAATAATCGTGGAAATGATCCATATAAAATAATAAATAATATTAAAGTTCCAGTTTATTCATTAGGTATAGGCGAATCAAAACCATTAATTGATTTAAGGGTTGAAGGTGTGGATGCGCCAACAGTAGCTATTAAAGGTGAAAATGTTAATATTAATGTAACCATCCATTCTCTAGGTAACTTAAATGAAAAAGTTAACGTAATGCTTTATAGTGGCAAAAAAATGATAGGATCCAAGTACTTAAACATAAGTGGACAAGGTTCAAGGAATGAAGCAAGATTTCTATTCTCACCGAATAATCTAGGTGAAAATGAATATAAAGTTAAAGTCTCGAGTTTATCCGAAGAAATCAATATAGAAAATAATCAGCAGAAATTTTTCATTACCATTTTAAAGGATCGTTATAAAGTAGCCTTAATAACTGGATCACCAAGCTTTAATACAGGGGTAATAAAAGCTTATTTAGCAAATTATCCACGTGTTGAGCTTGATCACTTCGTCGGATCTAAAAATGGATATATACCATCTTTAAAATCATTCTGGTCAACTCCTTATCAATTAATTGTTTTTGATAATTATCCTACTGAAAGATTGAAGTCAACAACTCTTAAAATATTTTCAAAAAAAATAACTTCTGAAAAATCATCACTTTTATGGATATTAGGACAAAATGTTTCTAATCAATCTTCACAATCTTTGACACCTTTCTTTCATCTAGATTTAATAAAAGACAATATTAATGTAGATAAACAATCTTGGTATTTTACTGAAGAAATAATTAATAGCAACATTACTCAAGGTATATTGAATAATCCGGATAATAAATTCTCAGATATTTTTCCACCTATTTTAACACCATACATATTTAATAGTAAAAATGATAAAAACTATCCAATAGCTTATCATCAATCTGATGAAATAATTCCAATAATGTTTATGGGAGATGTAAAAACAATTCGTACTATCGTATGGGCATCAACAGATTTGTCAAGGATCAACTACAATATATCAAATTTAAATTCCAAATATATTTTTCCTGAATTATGGTCAAACCTTATTTCTTGGTTATTAAAAACAGGTGGAGATAAAAATTTATATTTTCGTTTGAATAAAGAATCTTATCAACAAGGTGAAGAAATATTAATAACAGGAAGTAGTATAAGGGATAATATTAGTATTAATAATCAAGCATTTATAAGTATCATGAATAATAGTGATGAAATCAACTCTTTCGAATTGAGGTTTAATCCTGAAACTATGCGCTGGGAGGGAAACTTCTGGGCCCCAAAGGCCGGTAATTATAATTATAAAATTATTATTCTAGATGATATTTCAGACCCAATGGAACAGGTTGGGAAATTTATAGTTGAAAAAAGCCAAATAGAATTAAATCAAGTTGCGCTAAATTTGCCTTTACTTAAAAATATTTCAGAAGGAACAAAAGGTAAATATTATCCTTGGAACTTTAGATCCAAATTATTTGATAAAATTGTTCCTAAGGAAAATAGAGTTAATATGGATAAATCAATTATTTTTAATCAAGAAAAATGGATTATGATAATAATAATCTTATTATTATCTATTGAGTGGGTTTTTAGAAAAAGAATTGGTTTACCTTAGAATAACATTTAATAATTTGTAATAGAAAAAAATATAAAATTGATTTAATTAAATAATTATGAAAAGAATTACTGTAATTGGGACAGGGTATGTTGGTCTAGTCAGTGGGGCTGGCATGTCAGACTTTGGAAACGATGTGAGTTGTGTTGATGTTGATAAACAAAAAATTGATTTGTTAATTAAAGGTAAAATTCCTATTTATGAACAAGGTCTAGAAAAATTAGTTTATAGAAATACTAAATCAAAAAGATTACATTTTTCTCATGATATTTCTGATGCAATCAAATCTGCTGAAGTTATATTTATAGCAGTTGGAACGCCTGAAAACGAAACTGGTAATGCAGATATTTCTGCTATTTTAGATGTTGCTCAGTTGATTGGGCAAACTATTAATAATTACAAAGTGATTTGTACAAAAAGTACAGTACCTGTAGGGACAGGTAAACAAATTATTGATATAATAAACAAATATAATACAAATAATATTGAATATGATTATTGTTCAAATCCTGAATTTTTAAGAGAAGGTAAAGCGGTTTCAGATTTTCAACGACCTGATCGTATTGTCCTTGGTGTAACAAGTAAAAAATCATATGAATATATGAAGGATGTTTATAGACCATTATATATTAATAAAACACCAATTATTCATACAACCGTTGAAACTGCAGAAATGATTAAATATGCAGCTAATGCCTTCTTAGCATTAAAAATAAGCTATATAAATGAAGTAGCAAATCTTTGTGATGAAATTGGTGCAGATATAAATATTGTTTCAGAAGCCCTTGGATCAGATGGTCGCATAAGTTCAAAGTTTTTACATCCAGGCCCTGGTTTTGGAGGATCATGTTTTCCTAAAGATACAAAAGCATTAGTTCATACTGCAAAAAAATATAATCTTGAAATGCATACAGTTAATGCTGCAATAAAAACAAATTATCTTCAGCCCAAAAGAATGTTGGACAAACTTGAAAAATTACTTGAAGGTGATTTGTCAAGTAAACTCATAGGTATTTTAGGTTTATCTTTTAAGCAGGAAACTGATGATGTAAGAGAGTCTCCAGCAATTAAAGTCATTCGAGGTTTACAGAAAAAAGAAGCAATGATCAGAGCTTATGATCCTGTTGCCAATAACTCCATGAAAAAAATATTTCCAGATATTAAATATAGATTAAGCTGGCAATCTGCGGTAAAGGATTGTGATGCAGTAGTAATAATGACTGAATGGAATGAGTTTAGAGGAATGGATCTAATTAAACTTAAAAAATTAATGCATTCTCCTGTTATCCTTGATACTAGAAATATATTAAATATTACAGAACTAAAAGAGCTAGGATTTAAATTTGATAACGTAGGGCGCAAGTGATTATTGAAAAAACAGAATTTAATGGACTATTATTAATTAAACCTATAGTTCATCAAGATGAAAGGGGATACTTTTTTGAAAGTTTTAGAGATGATTATTTAAAAAAGATAGGCTTATCTGGAAAATTTTGCCAGGATAATCAAACTAAATCCAAAAAAGGAACACTAAGAGGACTGCATTATCAATTGAAATATCCACAGGGTAAATTAGTACGAGTAAGCTTGGGTAAAGTATATGATGTTGCAGTTGATTTGAGAAAGAATTCGCCCACTTTTGGAAAATATTATGGTACTATATTATCAGATAATAATCATTTACAAATGTATGTACCGCCAGGTTTCGCTCATGGATATTGTGTTATATCTGAAATAGCTATATTTCAATACAAGTGTACTGAAATATACCATCCTGAAGATGAATATGGTATTGTATGGAATGATCCTCAAGTTTCAATTGATTGGAATATTACTGATCCAAATATTTCTAATCGAGATAAAGAATTACCTTTATTATCAAATCAAAAACATCTTCCAATATATTGATTTAGATGGATAACAAAATTTTAGTAACAGGTGGGAGTGGGTTTATAGGCTCTAGCTTTATTCATTATTTAATTAATAATACTGATTATAAAAGAATAATTAATTTAGATAAATTAACTTACGCAGGAAATAATGATAACTTAATCAATATTCAACAAAATATTCGTTACAAGTTTATTAAGGGTGATATTTGTGATAGACAATGTATAAAAAAGATATTTCAAGATTATAGTCCTAATAAAATAGTTCACTTTGCAGCTGAAAGTCATGTTGATCGTTCTATTGATGGACCAAAAGATTTCATAAACACCAATATCGTTGGGACCTCAATATTGCTTGAGGAATCATTATCGTATTATAATAAATTAAAAAAATTATCAAAATCTTCTTTTAAATTTCATCATATTTCAACTGATGAGGTTTTTGGAAGTCTTGGGGAAAAAGGATTTTTTGTTGAAGATTCTCCTTATGACCCTAGCTCACCTTACTCTGCTTCAAAAGCATCTTCAGATCATTTAGTACGTGCATGGCATAGAACTTTTGGTCTGCCAGTGACTATTTCAAATTGTTCAAATAATTATGGTCCTTATCAATTTCCTGAAAAATTAATTCCATTAATTATTATTAATTGTTTATCTAATATATCACTTCCAGTTTATGGAAAAGGTGAAAATATTCGTGATTGGCTTTATGTAGAAGACCATTGTAAAGCAATTAATTTAATCTTACAGGAAGGCGCGATTGGTGATACTTATAATATTGGAGGTAATAATGAAATTAGTAATATAAACATTGTTGAATCTATTTGTAAAATTTTAGATAAATTAAAACCTTCTAATTCTGGTAAGTCTTATAAACAATTGATAAGCTTTGTAAAAGATCGCCCTGGGCATGATTTCAGATATGCAATTAATACTACAAAGATTAAAAAGGATTTAAATTGGGAACCAAAAGAAACCTTTGATTCAGGTTTAACAAAGACAATTAAATGGTATTTGGAAAATGAAAACTGGTGGAAAAAAATACAAAAAAATATTTATAAACAAGAAAGAATTGGTGTTTCATCTTGAAATTAAATATAAATAGATATCAATTTATGTATTTACATATTTTATTAATTATCAATATTGTTTATTCGCAATCTTCAAATCAATTAGATGCCACTCAATTAGATAATTCTCAACAACCAATTATTTATAGAGAATATGGAGTAAAACCTCTTCCATTAGAAAATGCAATTGATCCTGAAAAATATTTTTTGGGCCCCGGTGATAGATTAAGAATATTATGGTCTGTTGAGAATATTGATAATTTTGTAACTATAGGCCCAACAGGTAATTTAATTGTTCCTGAGATTGGGCCAATAAATGTTATGGGTAAAACTTTGGCAGATGTTGATCGTGAAATAAATGAAGAGATTAAGCAGGTTTATAAGTCAGCAAAAGTTTCTATTGATCTTATTCGTTTTCGACAATTTAAAGTTCTTGTTTATGGTGCTGTAAATAGACCAAGATATGTTAAAATGGCACCAGTTAGTCGATTTAGTGAAGCTATTAATGAAGCTGGTGGTCTTCAAAAATATGCTGATCCTGATAGAGCAGTATTAGTTAGAGGTAATAATAGTACAAATATATTTATTAAAGAATTTTTACTTTATGGAGATGTAAAAAATAATCCATTTTTGACTGATGGAGATAAAATATTTGTTCCTTTTAAAGGTGTTACTGTTGAGGATCAAAAACGATATATGGAATATGATAATGCAAATAAAGTATTAGTTACTGGTTTTGTATTTAAACCAAATGCACATTATTTTCGTCCAGGGTATAGCGCAAAGGATTATATTGCCTTAAGTGGCGGTTCGCTTGATGTTGGTTCATTAAAAAGAGTTAAAATATTGAGGAAAGATGGAAGAATATTATTGAGAGCTTACAATGAGATTGTTGAACCTGGTGATATTATTGATATACCAGAGACATTAGGAAGTGTTATTTTTGGGAATACTGGTTTCGTTCAAGCTTTGACATCAATTGCAACATTATTACTAGCATATCAGGCAACACTAAGATGAGTATAAATTTATCACCACACGAAAAGAAAATTTTATCTCTTGTAGATAAATACCCTTCAATTATTGATGATCCTCTTGAAAGAAAACGTGTTGCAGAATTGAATGGCATGTCTGAAAAAACTCTTCGTAATAGGTTAGCAGATTTAAAAAGATATGGAATAATTGGTAATAAAAATAGAGTACGTAATTATAATTTAAATGAGGACGAAAGCTTTCTAGGAACTTTTCTCCTCTTTTGGAAAAGTAGAAAATTCATTTTTAAGAGTGTTGCCATTGTGTCAATAATTTCTATAATTGTATCTCTTTTATTACCAAAGTGGTATACGTCAAAAGCTGTTGTACTTTCATCAGGTGCTGGACAATTTAATTTTTTATCTTCTATTTCTCCAATTCCTGTAGCAGACTTTGGATTATCAACTATTAATGAAGATATAAATAATTTTATTGCAATTCTCCAAAGTAGAACGGTAAAAGAATACATGGTGAAGAAATTCAGTTTAGTTGATAGGTACAAGCAAAAAGATATTGAATTTGCTATAGAGGCATTTGAAGAGAAAATGGAATTGGAAGTCACAGAAGAAGGAACATTGGAAATCTCCATAATTGATAAAGATCCATTAATTGCTAAAGAAATGGTAAATGAAGTCCTTTTTATGTTGGATGAGATTAATCAAAGTATTGGAAGGGAGGCTGGTAAGTATAATAGAGAATTCTTAGAAGATAGAATAAATATAAATAAAAAAGATCTTGAAAAAGCTGAGCTTGCTTTGAAAACTTTCCAGGAAAAAACAGGCATTATTGATTTAGTGGCACAGTTATCAAGCACAATGCAAATGAGTGCACAAGCGTATAATTCAATATTTGAAGCATATACAGCATTATACGCAAAAAAGGTTGAGACAGAAACAGAATTAGCAGTAGCAAAAACAACTTTATCAAAAAGTAATCCAACAATAATGCAACTAGAAAAATTACTTGATGAACAATCAATTCAACTTGAGCAGTTAATGATTAAATTAGATGAGAAATTACAATATTTATTATCAAATATTTCACCTACACAAATTGATACTATACCAAATATTGAGTTTTCAGTTTCTTTCAATACGTTACCTTCTTTAGGATTAGAAAATGCTAGATTAATTCGAGAAGTAGAATTGCAAAGCGCTATTCAAGAAATATTGATACCTCAATTTGAACAAGCAAAGTTGGAAGAAACAAATAATATTCCAACACTTCAAATAATTGACAAACCTAAAATTGCATTAAACAAAACCAAGCCAAAAAGATCATTAATTGTAATTGCATCCACAATTATGAGTTTAATAATGTCTTTATTGTTTATTTATACTGATCATAGAACAAAGGATTTTAGACAAGCTATTAAACAAAACAAGTTGTAATGCCCTTGCTTACAATCTTTTCTTTGGCTCAAATAATATTTTTTATTATAGGTATTAATACATCACCAGTAGTAATGATTATTCTGCCACTTGGATTAATTATTTTTTGGTGGCTAATAAATAATCCTGCTATTTCTTTAATGTTCTTAAGTCTAACAGCAATTATCAAAGGATATTTAGTTAATTATCATCCTATTTTTGAAATTATTGATATTACAGTTATCGCGACTATTATTATTTGGATTGGATTAATAAAAATGTTTATTAATGATGGATGGAATATTTCAAAAAACCTAAAAGAAGTTATTTATCTATTTTTATTCTTTGGTATTATACTTGGTTTATCATATTTATACACTCCATCGCCAGAATATGGATTAATGAAAATAGTACGTTTCAATACCTTTGCTCTAACTATGTTTTTAACCCCTTTTATCATAATTAAATCACCAAAAGAATCAAAAAGACTCTTATACTATTTTTACTTTCTATTAGCAATAATTGCTGGAATAATGTTATTACAGTTCGTTTATTTTTTAACATGGGGTAATTTTGCTGTTGTTTTAGCATATTGGAATAGAATTTCTATTCCAGGAGCAAATCCTATACAGGTCAGTAGATTTTTGGCAATTGGCGCTGCGATGATGATAGCATTATTAATAAGAAAAAAACCATCTGAAAGTATAATTTATTTTTTCATCTTATCTATAATATTACTTACTATTATTTTATCGGGATCTAGAGGTCCGTTAATTAGTATAATTTTAGGTTCATTTATTTATGCAATAGCCTATGAAAGAAATCACCTCAATAAAATTTTCCTATATGCTTCCGTTGCAATTGCCACTATAGTATTTATGTTATTTTTATTACCTGAGAATCTTACTCAAAGATTTTTTGATATTTCTCAAGGATCAGTTATTATTACTCAACAAGGAGTAAAAAGAGTGAGTACTATAGCAACAAGATTTGAATTTTGGTCTATGTCATTTGAATCTTGGATATCATCAATTATAAATTTTGTATTTGGTCTTGGTTCAGGGGGATTTAGCTCCCTCTTTGTTTGGAGAGATTGGCGATGGTATCCACACAATATTTTTTTCGAAATAATAGCTGAATTAGGCTTAATCGGTTTATCTGTATTAATATTGTTTATTACAAAAACGTATAAATTAATTAGCCAAGGCTTGCATAAGGGTTCATTTACAGATCATTCAGCATTATGGGTTGCAGGTACAACAGTTATGTTTATTGCTGCACAATTCTCTGGTGATATAAATGATAATAGAATTCTTTGGATGTTTTTGGCAATTTCAATAGCATCTACTTATGTTGACAAATTATTAGTAATAGAAACTGATAATTAAAGATAATTTATTTTAAATATTGAATATTAAAGCTGAATAAAAATGAAAATATTAAATAAAAATTTATCATTGAAGCTAGATATTATTGTTACACTTATTAATGGTATAATTGTCATAGGTGGAATATTTATTTTAAATGGATTAATTGCTCGTCTTCACGGGCTGGAAGTTTTAGGAGAGTTTTTATTAGTAAAAAGAACAATTTCATCTAGTATGGGAATTCTTTTAATTGGTTTAAATATTGCTTTACCAAATTATTTAAGTAGAAATTTTGATAAGTCTTTTGCTGATAATTCTTATTTAATATTTTTAATTTTTACTCTACCCTTGACCATATTTTCTATTTTTATCATAATGTGGTTAAATATTAATGGATTTGACCCAAGCTATTTTTGGTACTATGTAATTTTTTCTATAGGAATGTGCTCACAATTCATGAATTATGCAATTTATAGAGGGTATATGAATATGATTGGAGCTAATATTTTTCAATTAATTGGAGTGGCTTTAATTCCAATAATTGTATTTATTTATGCATCTTCATTATATGATAGTCTTTTATGGATTGGATCTACCATTACTTTCATTATGACTTTATCCTATTTATTTAGGAATCAAGGTCTTCGTTTAAAGGCAATAAATATAGTTAAATTGAAAAAATTATTTCTTTATGGTTTTGAACGAGTTCCAAGTTTTATATCCCAGTTTATTTTGTTAGCTGGAATACCCATTTTTATAGCCCAAGAACTAGATTTTGATAGCGTTGCTTATTTTAACTCTAGTCTAAGTTTAGTTAGGCTTGCTTTAATTATCGTTAACCCTATTGGTTTGGTATTATTACCAAGAATATCAAATAAAGTTGCAAGTGGATCATTTGATGAAATAAATAGTAAGCTGCTAATTTTATTTAAAGCAGGAATCTTTTTCAGTTTAATGGCTACAACTTTTTGTTATTTAAATGCTGAATTAATTATTAAGTACTGGCTTGGAATAGAAAGTTATAAAGGGACTCAGATCTTAAAATTTACAATACTAGCTTTACCTTTTTATACCTTTGCGGGTTTAAGTAGAAGTCCTATCGATGCCATATCTGAAAGAGGTTATAATTCTGTTATTTATACTATATCTGCTTTTGTAATGATATTAATACTGTATTTAGGAAAATTATTACAATTTGATTTTATGAATACAGCATTAATTAGTTTTTTTGTCAGTTATTTATTAACAGCTATTCTTAGTATGTATTTAATAAAAAAGTTTTATAGATCAAACTTTTGGAACTATGAACTATTTCGTGACATAATTCTTTTTGGATTAATTATAATAGTAATTAATTATTTATTGATGGGAATTTCAGATCTATTTCAATTAATACTTCAACCTGCAATTTATTTGTTAATTGGTTTAATTTATATAATGAAAGTTAAAACTGGATGGCTAGCTGAACTAAGAAGCTTATTGTATGCAAAATAATTATAATATTTTTATAGGGACTAGCGTTCATCGATGGAATGATAATCGAATATTTCATAAAGAAGCTGTATCATTATCAAAAAAATTTAGTGTTGAACTCCATGCTCCAGCTGATTTTAATAAAAAAGAATTAAATGGAGTAAAAATAATCGGGTTGCCAATTTGGAATAAAGAAACAGATAGAAAATTAATCAGAAAAAAACTGTGGAGTAGGTTAAAAAAAAATAAAAAGACAAATATATTTATTTTTCATGATCCGGAATTAATATGGATAGGTATCAAAGCTTCTTTGATACTAGGAATAAAAGTTGTATATGATATTCATGAAAATACAATACAATCAATTCTTCAAAAAAAGTGGCTTAATCCTTTCACTAAGTTAATTGCGATTGTTGGATATTTTATTTTGGAGAAATTATCTAAATTATTTTTTCATCATTATATACTTGCTGAAGACTCATATAAAAGTTTTATAAAGAACAATTCTACAGTTATTTATAATTATCCAATAATTAAGGATTATAATCATCAAAATGTTAAAAAAGAATATGATTTAGTTTACATAGGAGACATAACAGAGGATAGAGGCGCATTAATAATGATTAAAACTTTATTAACTTTGAAAAAATCTATACCTAAAATTAACCTTGCGCTCATCGGTAATATTCCTCCTATTTTAGAAGATGCATTAATAAGAAGTATTAGTAGAAATGGCCTTGATAATAATATTAGATTATTTGGATACATGAATTATTATGATGCCATGCAAATAGTATGTAAATCCAAAATCGGTTTATGTCTATTAAAACCTAAAAAAAACTATATTGAATCGTATCCAACAAAATTATTTGATTATATGCAAGTAGGTGTTCCATTTGTTTGCTCTAATTTTCCTCTTTATGATAATTTACTAAATAAATGTAATGCAGGAGTTTCTATTGATCCATTAAATATTAAAGGTATCTCTTCAACGATCATTGGTTTATTTGATGATTCTGAAAAATATAATAATCTATCAAAAAATGGAATTAATGCCCTCAATAAAGAATATAATTGGCTAGCCCAGGAAAATAAATTATTTCATTTAATTCAATCTTCTTAATTATGGGCATAAGTGAAATTATTTTTTTATCAAGTTTTGGCTTAATCTTTTATTCCACGATTATTTATGTTTTTATGCTAAAGATATTTAAAAATAAAAATTATGAAATAAATGAAGATTATTTACCATCTATAACTTTGATTATTTGTGCATATAATGAAGAGAAAAATATTGAAAATAAATTACAGAATGTTAAGGAACTTGATTACCCACATGAAAAAATTCAAGTTATCCTTGTAGATGATGGATCAAATGATAATACAGTTAATATTGCTAAAGGCTTTAATTATGTTAATATCATTTCTTTAGAAAGATCTGGTAAAACTGCCGCCCAAAATAATGCTGTAAATATTGCAGAAAATGAAATATTAGTTTTTAGTGATGCAAATAGTATTTATCAGCCCAATGCAATAAAAAAATTAGTTAGAAATTTTGCTGATAAAAGAGTTGGTGTAGTCTGTGGAGAATTACATTATAAAGAGGACAGATCTGAAGAGAGTCTATATTGGAAGTATGAAATTTCTATTAAAAAGGCTGAAAGTAGAAATGGTTGGTTACTTGGTGCAAATGGTGGCATATATGCTGTACGTAGGCAAACATACGTACCTCTACCTGTAGATGCTATTAGCGATCATTTAGAACCTATTAAAGTATATGGTAATGGTTTTGATATTATTTATGAATCTGAAGCAATTGCACTAGAAGAAGCTCCAAAAAATATATTAGCAAGAAAGAGAAGAATAATATTAAGAAGTTTAATTTCAATGAAATATATAAGAAGTGAATTGAACCCTTTTAAGAAAAGATCTATCTTTATCCCATACGTATCTCACAAATTAGTTCGATGGCTTACACCAGTTTTTTTAATTTTAATTTTATTATCTAATGCGTTATTAATTAATAACGCAAAAATTTATTTATATGCTTTTTATTGTCAAATATTATTTTATTTACTTGGAATAATTTTTAGCCCGATAAGGTATTTCCTTAAAGTTAATATAGCTTCTCTTCTTGCAATAATAGATTGGCTACTAGGGAAAAAACAAAATACTTGGCAGGTGATTAGATAAAATCTAAAGTTACCAATCCCAATTAATTCCTAATCTAAATTGATTATCATTTGTTGAAAAGGAGTCAAACCTGCAATTAACTCTGATATATCTAGATAATCTATAATCAATTAAACATGTAATTATTCTATTATATGTAATTGGCTTTACTAATAGAGGTGTATCATTATCTAATATTGGGTCACGGTCTAAATAGTTGTGGCTTATACTACTTCCTAATCCATTACCTTTCCTGTAATAATCAAAAGATCCTTTAATATATATTTTTGATGTTGGGAAAAAATTAGTACTAACACTAATTAAATCTGAACTTGGTCCCAATGGGTATCCTAAAGAGATATTTGCAGATGAAAAATTATTTATTGTGTCTTTATGAGTATAGATCCAGGGTCTGCTCATAGAATACTCAATTCGAATATCAGGGATTGAAGGGTTACTTGAAGGGATAAAGTGTAAACCCGATTGAAAAATAAATTTATTACCCCACCATGGTTTTAAGATTTTTGACCAAGTTATTTCATCTAACAGCATTACCTGATAAAATCTAAGACGCGGCTTTATTCTCCAAGAATAATCAATTGCTATAAGAATGTTGTCTCTATCGCCTGTATTATGCTCTACAGCCCAATATAAATGGACAGGGTTAATATAGTCCAGGTCTAAATTTCTGTTTCCATAAATTGCCATTTCTGTAATTGATATGGTAAAATTATTATTTATATCAATTTCTGCTCTATGCGCTGCTATATATTTGTTTGAATTAAAAACTCTTTTATGTGTTTCATAAGGACTTAACGGCATAAGAGATCCGTGTAAAGATCTAAAACGAATTTTATCAAATATCATTTTCATCTCAATATATGAGAATGGCATCCCATTTCCAGATAGAATAGGAGAAGAATTTGGCGACCATCCCCAGCTATGATTCTGTCTACCCATACTAAAATTTATTTTATCGAAATCAATGGATATTCCAGCTTCACTATTATACCAGAAAATTGATTTAACTTCTGGAAAGTATTTAGCCCATTCATTATTATAGTTGTACCAATCTATAGTATCTGGTGGCAAAACTGACTCAATAGTTCCTTCTCCATTTCTCCAAACCAGACGATTCATTGAAAATTGACTGTATGCAGATATTTTTTTAGAAATTATTGATTTAACTGAAATATTATCTTGAAAATATATCTGATTATCATTTGAGGGTACAATAGCTACATTTTCACTCCAATCCATCCATAGGGATGAATTATCATTCTTTATACTTAATAAATGTGGTTCTTTATCAGAAATATTATATGCAAGTAGATTTTGTAATTTATTATTTTTTATTAGAGGTAAGCTTAATCCATCTTCTTCTGGACTTTTAAATTCGCTTAAAAACTGTTCTGCCAATATGCGATTATTATCATTTGTTTTGTCACTTTCAATAATATGATTTAAAGATTTCAGAACTTGTTCAATAGTTAGGGGCCTTGCAGATTGGATCCATTGTGGTAGGATTCCATTCGTAGATTGTCTATATAAATATGGATAAATACTATGATTGGGATTAATAGGTATTTTTTGTGCAACTAAATATGAGCATAAAACATATGCCAATGATAATTTTATATATTGCTTCACAAATGAATTTTATGATGAACTGAGTTTTATACAAACATAAAGGATATTTTTTTCTTTCTTGCTTCATTAAATATTAAAAATTAACTTAAAGTAATTGCACGGAGTTTTATCGAATTAAACGTTAACAGTTATTAATAATTCAACAAAAAGTTGAGGAAGTTATTCTGTTATGCGTACAAAAATTTTCGGTGTGATCCAGCTCAACGTGCATGTATCCACCACTAATATAGATTAAGCTTGATGTCTTACGAAACGTTACAGCATCTGCGAATTCGTTTGCCTAAATGGCTAACATCATGGGGAATATTTCTAATTGATCTCATTCCATCTTTTATTGCATATATTTACTTTCTAATTCCTCAATTAGTACTATCTACAAATGATATTTTCATTTATTTTATTATTATACAAATATTTTGGGGTGTATTATTTTTAAGTTTGAATCTTTATAATCCTTCTGCCACCTCTTCAAGGTTTATTGAAATACAAAGATTGGTCCTTACTACATTTACTGTAGTAGTATTGATAATCTTTTTTGATGCAATTAATTATCTTTTCTGGCCAATTGATCCACAAACAACAATGAGATATTGGTTTTTATTTACATTTGGTATAATAGCATCTCGAATAATATTTCGCACATTTCAGAAATATTTATTAAGAAAAGGTTTTGGTAGGAGTAAGGCAGTAATTGTAGGCTTTAATTCTAGAGGATTGGAAACCGCAAAGCAGATTATTGATCATAATAATTTGGGTTATGATATTATAGGGTTTGTTCAAGCTGTAGATGATAAAAACATAAATCAATATGATACTTCAATACCCATTTTGGGTGAAGAAAACCAATTAAAAGATATTATTCTTAATAATCAAATATCAGAAGTAGTTCTTGCATTAGATAAATTACAACACAATAGAATGATGGAAGTCATTACCCATGCTAATGGATCTCCCGTGTCAATAAAAATTGTTCCTGATATGTATGAAGTAATCAGCGGTTTAGCTAGAACAGAACAAATATACGGAGTTCCTTTAATTCAAGTAAATCCTAACCTTAAAACTTTTTATAATAAATATTTAAAACGGATAATTGATTTAATTATTGCTGTACCATCAATAATGCTATTTTCACCTTTCTGGATTATTATCTCGATTTTAATTAAGATAGACTCATCAGGGCCGGTGTTATATAAACAAAATAGAATTGGTGAAAATAATACTACATTTACTATTAGGAAATTTCGATCGATGCTTTATGATGCGGAAAAAGATTCTGGTCCAGTTTGGGCAGCTGATGAGGATCCACGTATAACTCGAGTTGGAGCTTGGTTGCGCAGATTTAGACTTGATGAAATTCCACAATTAATAAATGTAATAAAAGGTGAAATGAGCATAATTGGTCCACGACCAGAGCGACCTTTTTTTATTGATAAATTAATGCAAGAATTTCCATTTTATTATAGAAGACATAAAGTACGCCCTGGAATTACAGGTTGGTCTCAAATAAAACAACCATATGACAGAGATATAGATGATGTTCGAAAAAAATTAAAATATGATTTTTATTATATAGAAAATCTTAGTTTTTCACTAGACATTAAAATTTTAGCTAGCACTTTTTGGGTAATGCTTTCTGGCAAAGGTAGGTAGTTTATTTAGCTATTATTGTAAATCTTCAATAAAGTCTCTACTTTCTTTAATTATTAAATAAGAATTACACATGCTATCCTTAAACCGTATTCGAAAAAATCCTGATGATATTAAAACTGGTGTTCAATCTAAAAATGAATCAATTCATTTAGATGAGATCTTAAAAACAGATACTCATTATAGAGAAAAAGTTCATGAATTAGATGAACTTCGGGCAAAAAGAAATAAATCTTCTGATGCAATTGCCCAGGCAAAGAGAGATGGAGTTAATTCTGATAAAGCTATAGCTGAAATGAGGGCAGTGTCAGATACTATAAAAAGTATTGAAAAAGAAGTAAATGATATTAAAAATCTTCTAGATACAAAATTAGAATTAATACCAAATATTCCTCATAGTAATGTTCCAGTTGGAAAAGATGAATCGTCTAATGTTATTATTAGAGAATGGGGTGAGCCAAAGAATGTAGAATATAAATTAAAATCTCATGTTGATTTAGGTACGAGTCTTGAATTATTTGATCTAGAAAGAGGTTCTAAAATATCTGGCTCTGGCTTTCCATTATTAACAGGTCTTGGTTCTAAATTAGAAAGGGCATTAATTAATTTTATGTTAGATTTTCATGTTTCAGAACATGGATATAAAGAAATATTCCCCCCTTTTTTAACAAGGCCTAATTCTCCTTATACGTGTGGTCAACTTCCAAAGTTTTCTGATGATATGTACTATATTGAAAAAGATGAATTATACCTTATTCCAACTGCAGAAGTCCCATTAACAAATTTATTTGCTGATGAAATAATTGATGAAAATAATTTACCAAAAAAATACGCCGCATATTCTGCATGTTTTCGTAGGGAAGCAGGGTCCTATGGTAAAGATACCAGGGGCCTTTTACGTTTACATCAGTTTAATAAAGTAGAAATGGTAAAGTTTGTCAAACCTGATTCATCCTATGATGAGCTTGAAATGCTAACTAAACAAGCAGAAGCTATACTTCAGCAACTTGGTTTGCATTATAGGGTGGTAGAATTATGCACTGGTGATCTAAGTTTTGCAGCAGCAAAATGTTATGATCTAGAAGTTTGGGCTCCAGGTGAGGGTAAATGGTTGGAAGTATCTTCCTGTAGTAATTTTGAAGACTTTCAAGCTAGAAGAGGGAATATACGATATAGAAGATCTGAAGATAAAAAAGTTGATTATGTACATACACTCAATGGCTCTGGTCTTGCAACTCCTAGACTTATGGTTGCTTTGTTAGAAAGTTATCAAACATCTGATGGTAAAATTGCACTGCCTAAAGTACTTCATAAGCCAATGGGTATGGAGGTCCTTGATTAGTTGCGTATCTATTGGTTTTATTTTTTAATTAGTTTATCTACTATCATTTTTTCAATTATTGGAATAATTCTTACTCCAATCGATTGGAGAGGTAAAATTTGGTCAAAAATTGTTCGCAATTGGGCAAAGTCAATATTATGGATTAGCAATATCCATTATTCAATAATTGGTTTGGATAGATTAGATCCAAACCAACAATATGTATTTGCAAGTAATCATGAATCTGCTTTTGATATTCCATTAACTTTAGGTGGAATCCCTTGGCATGTTGTTCCTATAGCAAAAAAAGAATTAAAAAGAATTCCATTCCTAAGTTGGGCAATGATTGCTGCTGGACATATATTTATTGATAGAAGTAATCATGAAAAAGCTCTTAAATCAATAGATAAAATTAGAAAGTCATTAAAGAAAAATCCTCGTTCAATATTAATATTCCCTGAAGGAACAAGATCATTAGATGGTAAAATGAAGCCTTTTAAAAAAGGTGGTATTATTCTTGCGATAAATGCTGGATTACCAATTGTGCCTATGGCCTGTTGTGGCACCTATGATGTTTTGGTTAAAGGATCTAAAACATTCAATCCTAAATCTATAGAATTAAGGTTTGCCCCACCAATATCTACAAAACAAAATGATATGGATAATAGAAATGAGATAACTAAAAGAGTAGAAAATGAAGTTAAAAGATTAAAAAGTGAATGGAACAATATCGATTTAAATTAATACAATTATTTATACGAGGGTAAATCACTTGTATGAATTTAAAGTGTCCGGTAATTTCGCCCTTATAACAGAATGAGATATGAAGTTTATGATAGTTAATTTGAGAAGTTTTAAAGCAATATATATATTATCTTGTTTTCTTTTTGCACAGGAATCACTAGTGCAGGATTCTTTAGAAGTACAAAAAGAAATTCCATTAAATCAGAATGGAACAGAGTACGCTGAGACTTCTAATCGACTCCCGCTACTTCTTAAGGATGTAAAAGTATTATTAACGGATGCTATTATTGCAGATTCGCAAGGAGATACCTTAGAAGTAATCTATAATCTTGACCGAATTTATGAATTATTGTCTGAAGCGGATCAGTTAGGAGAAAAAACTGCTGAAGATGAAGAAGAATTTGAAAGATTTGAGAGTGCGCTTCTGAATGTTGTAACGCAACGATTGTTTACTTTAGAAATTAATACTGGATCAATCGCTGCTGTAGATTCTAGACAATCCGTTGAAGAGCTAATGGAGCCATTAGAAGTGGAAATGGGTGCCTCAAAATTTATTGTTGTGGATGACCGCGATGGTCACATTCCTTTAGTAAGAAATAAATCAGTAGACCAATTTATTAGTTATTTTCAAAACAAGGGTCGTAGACAATTTGAAATATGGTTAGATCGATATTATCAATATGGCCCAATGCTAAAAAGGATTTTAAATGAATATGAATTGCCAGAGGAATTAGCATATTTAGCCATGATTGAATCTGGTCTTAATCCTAAAGCATATTCTAGAGCTAAAGCAACTGGTATGTGGCAATTTATGTATTCAACTGGAAAGAAATATGGTCTTCAGCGAAATTGGTATATTGATGAAAGGAGAGACCCTGAAAAAGCAACCCATGCTGCAGCAAAATTTCTATTAGATCTTTACAAAGAATTTGATCATTGGTATTTAGCTCTTGCAGCTTACAATGGTGGACCAGGTAGGGTTCATAGAGCTACTAGGTTACATCAAACATCAGATTTTTGGCAGTTGCATTCATTGCCAAGAGAAACAAGAAATTATATCCCGTATTATTTAGCTGCTGCAATAATATCAAGCGATCCTACTTCTTATGGATTTAAAACACCAAAAACAAAGCCGCATAAATATGAAGTTGTAGAAATCCAACAAAGTGCGGACCTTGCTGTTTTGGCTAATTCTGCAGGTACTTCCTTAAAAACCTTAAAAGCATATAATCCTGAGTTACGTCAATCAGCTACACCAGTTGAAGTTACATACCAATTAAAAATCCCTGTGGGAAAAACAGATATGTTTGTATCAAACTTCAATTCAATACCTGCGGATCAACGTTTTGCCCCACGATATGTAGCTCACAAAGTTAAACGAGGTGAAAGTCTATGGACGATTTCAAAGAAATATAGAGTTTCTATTCATGATTTAGCTGCAGTAAATAAAATAAAGAATAGACATAGACTTAGTGTCGGACAAAAGCTTACCATACCAGTTCGTAGATCTAATGCTGGCACCTTATTAGCAAGTAGTAGTGGTCCTTCAGGACATAAAAAGATACTCTATAAAGTAAAGAGAGGTGACACTCTTGGTCATATAGCAGAGGATTATAAAACATTAGCTAGAAATATTAGGCGATGGAATAAACTTGATTATGGTCAGCATATTTTACCAGGTCAAAAGTTAACGATTTGGGTAAAGGAAGATTTGGGTTTATTAGCATCAAATAATAAAAAGGATAGTGACAAAATTGTACATATAGTAAAAAGAGGCGATACAATTGGTCATATTGCAGAGAGTTATCGTGTTGCAAGTAGAAAAATAATTAGTTGGAATAATATTAATTCAAAACAGCATATATACCCAGGTCAAAAATTAACCTTATGGGTTAAAAATAATTCTTCTTCAAAAAAATCTTTTTCTAAATCATCCAATAAAGGGAAAAAAGTGTCTTATACAGTAAAAAGGGGAGATACTATTGGGCATATTGCTGATGACTACAATACTACAGTTGAAAATATACGATCTTGGAATAGTATGAAACGTCAGTCCTATATACGTCCAGGTCAAAAGTTAACAATATGGATTGGATCAAATAAAGGTTCATCAAAAGAAACAGAAGAAAGTTTGAAAATTTACTATACAGTAAAAAGGGGAGATACATTAAGTAAGATAGCAGAAAATCATCGTGTACGAACGGCTAGCATCATGAAATGGAACAAATTGAACAGATCTAATACTATTTTCCCAGGCCAAAAATTAGCTATTTGGATAAAACAGGGTTAATGTATCTTCTAGTAAGTATTTTTATACAATAATTGATTACTTACAAACATTTTAAGTTATTTTGAACTTGGAGTAATACCATGACAAAACAGGAAATAGTTGATGCGGTTTCTGAGGCCACTGGTTTAACTAAAGTTGAAACAGAAACTGTTATGAATGGTGTAATGACCACCATTACAGAATCATTAGCTCGAGGTGAAAGAGTTGAGTTGCGTGGTTTTGGTACGTTTGGTACAAAGCATCGTATGCCAAAAAAAGCACGAAACCCTGGGACAGGTGAAGCAATCTTTTTACCTGAACGCCATGTTCCAACTTTTAAACCAGCCAAGTATTTGAGAAGTCGTGTAAATGACTCATTAATGAAAAAATGAAAGAAAGAGAATGCCCTGCGGTAAAAAACGGAAGAAAAGAAAGATAAGCACCCACAAGCGCAAGAAACGTTTGCGTGCAAATCGTCATAAGAAAAAGATTCGTTAATTTTATATTTTCCAAATTTGTGATGATTGGAGATTACAGTTATGTAGTTGATTCTTACTGTAATCTTGTTCACTATTTATCCCAATTGAATAATGAATAGTCTAGAGTCTAGAGCTATATCTGTATCTGATTTAAATAATCAGATAAAAAATATATTAGAAAAAAATATTTCTCGTTTTTGGGTATCAGGTGAAATATCAAATTTTATCCATCATACTTCTGGTCATATGTATTTCACGCTTAAAGATCAAAAATCTGAGATACGGTGTGTAATGTTTAAAGGTCCTAATCAATCTTTGCAATTTAAACCAGAAAATGGGATGCAGGTATTATTGGATGGTGAAATCAGTGTTTATGAACCAAGAGGTCAATACCAGATTTTAGTAAAAAAGATGGAACCAGCTGGGATTGGCACACTTTATCTAGCCTTTGAAGCGCTAAAAAAACAACTATCCTCTGAGGGGTTATTCGATATAGAAAATAAACAAAAACTTCCTACCTATCCTAAAAATATAGGTATTATAACTTCAAAAACAGGAGCGGCACTCCAAGATATTTTTCAAGTTCTAGATCGTAGATCCCCGCATGTTAATTTAATTGTTCGTTCTGCTCATGTTCAGGGTGATAAAGCTGCAAACGATATTGTCGATGCTATCCACGATATGGAAACCTATAAAAAAATTGATGTATTAATTATTGGAAGGGGTGGCGGATCTCTTGAAGATTTATGGCCCTTTAATGAAGAAAAAGTTGCAAGAGCAATATTTTCATGTCCTATACCAATTATCTCTGCTGTAGGACATGAAACAGATCTTTCAATATCTGATCTAGTAGCTGATATGAGAGCACCAACTCCTTCTGCAGCCGCAGAGCTTGTATCTCCTTCAATAAATGATATATTTGAGAAAATTATTGGCTTTGAACAAAACTTATCTTCTAAAATGAAAAGTTTTCTTCAGATTCGCTGGCAGAGTTTAGATAATACTAAAGATCGTTTTGCATTACAGGAGCCAAGCAGATTATTACAAAATTACTCTGATAGGTATAATGAAATAACTAAACTACTATTTCAAGCATATAGATTTAGTATTCAAAAATTTTCTTCAAATTTTTCTACTATAAATGAGAAGCTACATGCATTAAATCCTACGAATATATTATCAAGAGGTTATTCTATTGCTTATAGAGAAGATGATCAAAAGATCATACTTAACCCTGAAGATTTACAGCAAGATGAATATTTTCGATTACAAACCTACAAAGGTACACTTAGAGCAAAAAAAACCGGAGAGAAAAATTGACCTTAAACTCGTCTAATTTTAGTAATATTCGATTATGACAAAAGAAGATAAACAAATACATTTTGAAGAAGCTTTTAAAAGACTTGAAAAAATTGTCGGAAATCTTGAATCAGGCGACCTTTCATTAGAAGAAAGTATGAAGCTATTCGAAGAAGGCATTGGATTAACTGAAGCTTGTAAAACTAGATTGGATGATGCAGAAAAAAAGATCCAACTTTTACTTAAAAATTCCGATGGAAAACTTAGTCTTGAGGATAAAGATTGAAAAAACCAACTAGTTTTGGTATTTGGGCCAATACAGATAAAACAGTTTTTTGGGATACATTTCCTTCAATTATTGATTGGGCTAAAAAAAATAATCTTCAATTATTTATTACTACTAGAATAGAATCTCGATTAAAAAATTCTGATTTTGACTATAAGCTTATAAATAATGCAGATGATTTTAATAAAGTAGATTTTGTTTTATCTCTTGGTGGTGATGGTACGATACTTTCGTTGGCACGTGCAGTAGCTGAAAGAGGAACACCTATTTTAGGTATACATCTAGGTGAATTGGGTTTTCTTGCTGAGGTTGTTTTAAATGACATGTATTCCAGATTGGACGAGGTCTTGAATGGTGATTTTCTAATTCAGAAACGTATGGCTATCAAATGCTCAGTATTAAATGAAAATGGATCGAAAACTTTTCATGCGCTGAATGATATTGTTGTTGATAGAGGGAAATCACATCGTCTGCTTAATTGTGAATTATTCGCTAATGGTAATTTTGTAGCAGATTATAAAGCAGATGGATTAATTGCTTCAACTCCAACCGGTTCAACTGCATACTCTCTTTCATCCGGTGGACCAATTGTTATTCCAACATTTGGTTCAATAGTTGTAACCCCCATTTCACCACATACATTGACTCTGAGACCTATTGTTTTTTCTGATGATCATATATTAACAATTTCTTTTCCAAAAAATAGTCATGGGGACATGGCTTTAGCAATTGATGGACAGGTTGATGAATATCTTAATCCAGCTGCGAAAGTCGAAATACAGAAATCCCCATTTGAAATCAATATGATAAATTTTAAAGATTCAAATTATTTTAGTACTCTTCGTAGTAAGCTTGGATGGGGAGTAAGAGGATCAAATTAAATTTGTTAATTATAAAATTGTGAAATAAAAAAGCCTGTTAAAGAACAGGCTTTTTTATTTATAACTTATTTGGAATTTAATTATGGTCTATCACCTTCATCATCATTGCCCCAGCATTCTTCTTCCAGAGCAGTCATTTCTTCATCATTATTTAAGGTAACAGAAGTTCCTTCTTCATCTAATAGAATAACATTTACTGGATATTGTAATAAAGGCTCTTCTTCAGCTTCACTATTATTAACATACCATTCTCTTAAATTATACCAATCTTCTTCATTTTCAATTGTTATTGTAGTTCCATCAGGCATTGTAAAAGAAATAGGCAATACAAACTCATAACATTCTTCATCCTCTTCAGAATCATCATTTGCCCACTCTTCACGGCATCGACTTTTTACATAAATCATTTCTTCATCATTATTAACCGTAAATGTTGTATCTCCATCTTCAGTTTCATAAGTGATATCAACAGGAAATTGAAGTGTAGGGCGCTCATCAGAATCAGGGTTGGCATCATACCAGTCTTTTATTAGTTGCCATCCAGCGTCATCATCTTTTGTTTCAACTGTAATAGTCGATCCATCTGGCATAATATATGTTACAGGAAAGACAAGATAAAAACATTCTCTTTTATCATTTTCATCTAACCAGCATTCTTGCTTTAATTCTCGTAGTTCTTCTTCACTATTTACTGTAACTATTTCATCATCGAATTCAACATTTACAGGAAATTGCAATTCTGGTTTTTCTTCTGAGTCTGGATTTGCTTCATACCAATCTTTAATTGCATCCCAGTCTTCCTCATTTGATACCGTGATAGTTGATCCATCTGGCATTGTGTAGGAAACAGGTAGTACAAAATCAAAGCACTCTCTTTCATCATTATCATTTCTTCCATTACTACAGCGAGAATACATTCCACGCATTTCTTCATCATCATTAACTACAACATTAACAGTGCCCTCTCTATCATCGAATTCAACATTCACAGGAAATTGCAATTCTGGTTTTTCTTCTAAGTCTGGATTTGCTTCATACCAATCTTTAATTGCATCCCAGTCTTCCTCATTTGAAATCGTGATGGTTGATCCATCAGGCATTGTGTAGGATACAGGAAGCGATAAATCGAAACACTTCCAATCTCCTTTATCATTATCACGATCCCAATCAGATTTATCCTTATCACCATTTCTGCCATATGGATCTAGTTTTCTTCCTTCTAAATTAAAATATACTTCGCAGCGATTACCTACCTTATGACCTTTTCCAGACATATTAACTTCATAACCTAAACCGTATGCTTTCTTTGCGCTTTCGCTTTCATATTCATTATAATCGTATTCTATGACTGTTTTTGAATTTGAGGGTAAATCATCTACCCCAATGCTTATTTTATCAGCATCAATAATTGCTTGAATTAGTTCGGAATCTGAAACTCCTTTTGAATCAGTACTACCATTTTGGCAGGAAATGACCATTAATAAGACTGCTGAAAAAATAACCTGAATTGAACTTTTCATACTACTCCTAATTAGTTTTTAAAATCTTTCACGCATTAAATAAATGTAAGTTCCTTGGAATATATATAAATTTACTTTTTATACTAAATAAACTTTAAACTTTTTTTAATATAATGAATAAAACAATTTCTATTATAATATCGTCATTATTCACATTTCTTTTCTTTTCATCTTGCAGTGATGAAGTCTCAATTAAAATGGAATATGGTGATAGTGAACAATTTCACAAACAAAAATATGAACCAATACCAGGGTCAAGAACTTGTTTCTGGAGACGAGGCCCTGTTAGTAAAGATCCCTACATTAATATTGCTTATCCCGATGCAGGTGTGTTCTATTGGAATGCCGCCTTTACTGTACCTGAAGGAGCAAAAATGTATCTTGAAGGGGTGTTTCCATATGCACGATACATGTCATTAATTAGTTATGATGGAAGAGGTTCTCCAGTTGAGTCATTAGCTGATTATCTTATCATTCCTAATGATAATTCTACAAATCCATTTATTGATGGATCTAATAGAAAAAACGAAAATAGATCATATAGAGTAGAAATAGTAAATCTCCCCCCTGAAATACGTAGAAAAGAAGGAACCAAAATTGATCTTCAATCAGATATTAAAGATTCTAATTATGATAAAAATAATAGTAATAGAAACTCATTAAATGCGGCACAATATGGAAATGGTCAACAATCAATTGTATATCGGATATATGTTCCTGATAAAAATAGAAATGAAGCTGGAGGAGTACCCTTACCGGAGGTTGTTCTGGTATTGCAAAATGGGGAGGAACTGCGAGGAGAAAAAGCTTGCAATGCATTGAATACAAATCAGGCGCCACAAATAACCATTGATGCAATTGGATTGCCTATGACGATTTATTCAAAATTATTAAATCAACCTGGAAAACCTGATACGTGGCCTGCAACGGTTCCTCCAACCTGGTATTTACAGTATGATAGAGAATTTTTATTAGGTATTTATAATGGTCAATTACCAAAGTCATTTAGAAAGAGTACGGGAGGTTTTTATCCAAATTTAGATAATAACTATGTTCGCACTATAATTAATAGAAAACATGGTAAAGTATTTGTTATGAAAGGAAAGTTGCCAAAGACTCCTAAAACATATCACGGAAATGAATTGATGACAAAGGGAGATATGGTATACTGGTCTGTTTGCTCTAATCAAGGTTTTGCAAATACTCGAGTAAATGATTGTTTGTTTGATGAGCAGGTACCCGTAAACAATAAAGGTGAATATACTATTGTGGTAAGTCGTGCAGAAGATAGACCAAGAAATGCTTTTCCTGAATGCGGGATTGGATGGTTACCTATGGCAGATGATGGAGATGGAGCTATCGATGAAGATGTTACCGTAATTCAAATCAGAAATATGTTATCATCACCTGATTTCAAGCATGCGATTCAAAATGTAAGTGAAATAGGTAAAGAAAAGGATATAATGGGCCCTTATTTACCGTTTTCATTTTACACGACAACAGGAGCTTTTGAGGTATTATTTCCTTGCATGAACTGATAATATATCATGAGACGCTATGATATAGATTGGCTAAGAGTTCTAGTTCTTGGTTTATTAATTATATACCATTCCACTATAAGTTTTATGCCTTTTGGTATAAAACTTTTTTTCCCACAGAATAAACAAACATTGGATATCCTATGGTTTGTTATGGGCCTTATTAATATTTGGCGGATACCACTTTTATTCATTATTTCAGGTATGGCAGTATGTTTTTCCATGAAACGACGAAATTGGAAAGAAATGTTTAAAGATAGAGCGCTACGAATTGTGGTGCCATATATGTTTGGTCTTTTTGTTATTTGCCCAATTAGTTTATTGCTTCAATCAATCTTTTATGATTCTGAAATATCGTACATACCAAATCCTGGACACCTTTGGTTTCTTAATAATATTTGGATGTATTTCTGTTGTTTGATAGTACTGTTTGTTTATTTACAAAAAACCCCCAATAATCTATTACTCATTTTTTTGAAAAAAGTATTTATGTACCGGTTAGGTATATACATTATGGCAATTCCTTTTGTTATTGAGGGAATATTTATTACACCTGATTCCTATGCAAGCTATGCGTATACAATTCATGGATGGGTGCTAGGACTTATATGTTTTCTTACGGGTTATATCTTTATATTATTAAAAGAAAATTTTTGGGACGCTGTATCAAGAGTAAAACACATCTCATTAATGATTGCCTTTTTATTGTACTTGGTACGTGCCTTTGTATTTGAATTTGTTGGGTTTCATCCGTTGACAGCTATTGAGTCATTTAGCTGGATGATATCAATATTTGGTTATGGAGCCAAATTTCTTAATAAAAAGTCAACACGATTATCCTATTTAAGTACTGCTGTTTATCCTATATATATATTACATATGCCTTTACAGTTTTTCTTTTCACTATTTATTATTCCTTGGCAAATACATGCAATGCTTAAACTAATTTTAATCATTATGAGCACTTTGATTTCAAGTTTTATGATTTACGATTTAATCATTAAGCGCTTGAAATGGATACGACCTTTATTTGGATTGAAAATATAATGTGGA
>Ga0208261_1000060_pt1 | contig 43092 bp, 45 predicted proteins | sample Knorr_S7_td_DCM__FD_185595 | JGI IMG/M metagenome (GOLD analysis project Ga0208261, IMG submission 185595) | Marine microbial communities from Southern Atlantic Ocean transect - Knorr_S7_td_DCM_ad_131m_LV_B (SPAdes) (version 3) | ecosystem: Environmental > Aquatic > Marine > Oceanic | place...
AAGGACCCATAAACATCTCATAAAGTCTCATAGAATCTGCACCATATTCATCCATAATTTCCTCAGGATTTATTACATTCCCTCGAGACTTACTCATTTTTGTACCATCATCTCCCAGAATCATTCCTTGATTATATAATTTTTTGAATGGTTCTTTTGTAGAAACTAAACCTAAATCGTATAAAACATGATGCCAAAATCTTGAATACAATAAATGAAGTACTGCATGCTCTTGTCCACCAATATATAAATCTACTGGCATCCAATAGTTTTCATTTTCTTTTGACCAAGCTTCATTCGTGTTGTTAGGATCAGTAAATCTTAAAAAATACCAACATGATCCAGCCCATTGTGGCATAGTATTTGTTTCTCTAAGTCCAATAATATTTGAGTTTTCATCTTTTACTTCAACCCAATTATTAATTAAAGATAATGGAGACTTACCATCATCTGATGGTTTATAATTTTCAACTTCAGGAAGCATTACAGGTAAATCTTCTTCTGGAATTAATTCTACTTTATCATCTTTGTGAATCAACGGGAAAGGTTCTCCCCAATATCTTTGTCTAGAAAACAACCAATCTCTTAGTTTGTAATTTACAGTAGCTTTTCCAATTGAATTTTTCTCAATATATAAAATTGCTTCCTTAATAGCTTGATCTACACTCAAACCATCTAATGATAAAGTTTTATCGTTCGTAGAATTTATAATTTTTGCATTACCTTTTGCAGTGAATGCTGCTTTAGATACATCTCCCCCTTCGACAACTTCAACAATAGGAAGATTGTATTTAGATGCAAAATCCCAATCTCTTTCGTCATGTCCAGGAACTGACATGATTGCTCCTGTTCCATAACTAATTAAAACATAATCAGCTATCCAAATTTCAATTTTTTCTCTTGTAAATGGATTTATTGCATACGAGCCGGTAAAAACACCAGTTTTATCTTTGTTAATTTCTGTTCTATCAAAGTCAGATTTCTTTTTAGTTTCTTCAATATATGACTCTACTTCTTCCCTTTGTTTATCTGTAACCAATGAATGAATTAAAGTATGTTCAGGAGCTAAAACCATATAAGATGCTCCAAAAAGTGTATCAGGTCTTGTAGTATATACATTTATTAAATCGTTACTACCATCTATTTCAAAACCTAATTCAACACCTTCAGATCTACCAATCCAGTTTTTTTGAAGTTCTTTTATATTTTCTGGCCAGTCTAAATCATCTAATCCGTCAAGAAGCGACTCTGCATAGTCAGTAATTTTTAATATCCACTGCTTCATTGGAAGTCTGATTACAGGATGACCCCCAATATCAGATTTTCCATTAACTACTTCTTCGTTAGCGAGAACAGCTTTCAATTCAGGACACCAATTAACCGCAACTTCTTGTTCAAATGCCAAACCTTTATTGAAAAGTTGCATAAAAATCCATTGAGTCCATTTATAGTATCCTGGATCTGTGGTATTTATTTCTCTTGACCAATCATATGAAAAACCTAGACTGTTTATTTGTTTTTTAAAGTTTTCTACATTTTGTTGGGTTGTTACTTTAGGATGAGTACCTGTTTTTATAGCATATTGCTCTGCTGGTAGGCCAAACGCATCCCAACCCATAGGATGGAGAACATTAAAGCCTTTCATGCGCTTATAGCGAGCAACAATATCCGTTGCTACATATCCTAAAGCATGACCAACGTGAAGACCTGCACCTGATGGATAAGGAAACATATCAAGAACATAATATTTAGGTTTACTGCTAGATACATCTTCAGACTTAAAAGTTTGATTTTCTAACCAAAATTTTTGCCATTTACTCTCTATGGATTTATGATTATAACTCAAATTTAATAGAAGTTCTTAATTTGCTTCATCCAATCAAGAATTATTGCATTTACATCAATTGGTTGATCTGTGGATGTACCATAACCCATATTGTTTGAAGTTGTGCTTCCAAAAGCATTTGTCATGGGTCCGCTATATTCATCATCCGCAAGAACTTGATTTGCTTGAAACTTTGCAAATACTTTCTTTGTTTTAGGATCTCTAAAAATAATATGAGATGTTTTAGGATCTGCTGTGGAACCATAATATGGATCAAAATTGAAATCTTCAAAATTAATCAATACTTCCATATCTCCATCTGTTTCAGGAGGAAGTATTTCAAAACCAATCTTTACTAGTTCAGATTGAAGAGCTTGTATATGTTCAACCATAAATGGATCTTGAATGTAGTCATTTATGAATTCTTCAATTTTATTTGTTTGACTAAGTTTGACTTTCTTTCTTCTAAACTGTCCATTAAGATCTGCGGTAAAAACAAATAGTAATAGTGCAGCTAGTAAATAAGTATATTTTTTTAATATCATTGTATTCTCCGTTAAATTGCGCATCCGTCAATTCCCCTTTTTTTGTAATAATCTTGGTGATAATCTTCAGCATTATAAAATTCTGAAAGAGCCTCAATCTCAGTGACTATTTTTGATTTAAACTTACCAGATTCGTTAAGTGTATTCACTTTACTTTCAATTATTTTTTTTTCTTCATCGTCTGAAAAATAAGCAGCTGAACGATATTGTGTTCCAACATCTGGACCTTGACGATTTAAAGTTGTTGGATCATGAAGTTGAAAAAAAGTATCTAATAATTTTTCGAATGATACAACATTTGGATTGTATTCAACCTCAACAGCTTCTGCATGTCCAGTTATACCCGTACAAACAAGCTCATATGATGGATTTTTAACTTTACCACCTATATAACCTACAGTAGTTGACTTTACACCATCCATCTGTTGAAATGTTGATTCTACACCCCAAAAACAACCTGCTGCAAACACAGCCTTCTTATTTTCAGTATCATTTGCCATAACTAACCCCATCATTGAAATAAAAACTACTAAGTATAATTTAATCTTTATCATAGTTATAATATAAATATGCTCCTATTAAACTCATTGGAACGGATACTATTGCACCAATAACTGGTATTAGAAAGGAAGCAAAAAATATACCAACTCCAACGAATATTGTATTGAAAATACGCACAATTAATCTTTGTTGAAAAAAAATCTTTTAATATTTGCAATTTTCATTATGAAAAATTAAGTATAAAAATATTATTTATTAAATAAAAAAGCCTCTCAATAAATGAGAGGCTTTGGTGGCTACCATAATAGACTCTTACCCTTAATGCCTATTTAGTATATTTAAAATATTTTTTAATTCATTTTTAATTTCATTTAATGCTGAAACTTGTGCATTTGATAGCTCTTTATCGTTAACTGGTTTATTAGATCTATTTTTAAGCTCTTCAACCGCTCCTTTAATGGTAAATTTTTTATCATAAAGTAATACCTTAATATCAAGTATTACTTGAATGTCATGCTTTTTGTAGGTTCTATTCCCTGCTTTATTTTTAGTAGGTTTAAGTGAGGGAAATTCTGACTCCCAATACCTTAATACATAAGGTTTAAGTTCAGTCATTTCACTTACTTCTTTAATACTATAATATAGTTTTGAATTTGATTCAAGCATTGCTTTAACAATATATAAAAAATATAATTAAAGTGATACTTTAAATGAAAAAATAAGAAAAATTAAATTGATTTTGAATCTGTAAATTCTAATGAATGAGCTAATGCAACTTCTTCGTTTGTGAGCTTACCTTTGTATGTATTAAGAGCCATTAATAACTTTTCATCGTTAAATAATCCGTCTAGTCCAGAATTAGCAAATTTTAATATAAATGGTTTTGTTGCCTCATTAAGTGCATTTGTTGCAGTAAATGGAACTGCAGAAGGTATATTCTTAACGCAATAATGTATAATATTATCTATTTCATATGTTGGATTACCATGAGTTGTAGGTTTTGATGTTTCAAAGCATCCACCCTGATCTACAGAAACATCAGATAATATTGACTTTGGCTCCATCAAACTTAACATATCTCTTGTAATTACTGTTGGCGGTTTTCCTCCTGGAGTTAAAACTGCACCAACAACAATATCTATCATAGGTAATAAGTTTCTAATAACCTCTTCTGAAGACTCAGCAACATTAACTGCTGGGTAATTGTTTTTAATTTCATTTAATAAATCATTATTCACATCTAATAATGTTGTGCTGGCACCAAGACCTAGACTCATTTGCATGGCATTTAAACCAACTATACCACCGCCTATAATTAATACATTTGCTGGTTCTGCTAAACTAGTACCAGCTATAAGCTTACCCTTTCCCCCATTACTCTTTTTTAATAACTCTATACTGTCGAGTAAAGACAATCTTCCAGCAATTTCGCTCATTGGTTTAAGCATTGGTGTTTGATTATTTATTACAACAGTTTCATATGCAAGACCTGTAACATTACAATCGAGTAGTTTTTGAGTTAATTCTTTAGATGAACTTAAATGTAGATAGGTAAAAATTGCTTTATTAGATAGCATTTCTACCTCTTCAAAAGATGGTTCTTTAACTTTAACAATTAGCTCAGAACGATCAAAAACCTCTGATGCAGAGTCAACTATTGTGCATCCAAGCTCTAAATAGTCTTTATCAGGATATCCGCTATCAACTCCTGCTCCAGATTGAATAAACAGTTCGTGAGAACTCTGAAGAAGCATTTTAGTAGTTTCAGGATTTACAGAAACACGATATTCTTGAGAAATGATTTCTTTTGGAATACCTATTTTCATTTTATCTATTTCTCTGGTTTTTCAGTAAGTAGCTTGATACTGAAGTTTAAACGCCCTTGTTTGTCTATTTCAAAGAGTTTTATTTTAACTTCATCGCCCTCTGAAAGCACATCCTCAACCTTATTAACACGCTCCCATGCTAATTGAGAAATATGAACTAATCCTTCTCTACCAGGAGCAAATTCAACAAAAGCTCCAAAATCAAGAATTTTAGTAACTTTTCCATCAAATACTGTTCCAACTTCAGGATCTTGAACAACTGCTTTAATTTGAGATATAGCATTATCTAATTTAGCTTTATCTTCAGCTGAAACACTTACTGTACCATCATCATCAATATTGATAACACATTCCGCATTTTCCTGAAGAGCTTTAATATTTTTACCTCCTGGGCCAATTAAAGCACCAATTTTATCTTTATCTATCATAAAAGATTCGATTTGAGGCGCATATTGCGATATAGCGCTAGGTTTATCAATTGCCTTATTCATTTCATCAAGAATGTGTAATCTGCCTTTATTTGCTTGTTCTAGTGCATTAGATAATACATCCATAGAAAGACCTGGAACTTTTAAATCTAATTGAATTGCACTAATACCATCTTTAGTACCGGCAACTTTAAAGTCCATATCTCCCAAAAAGTCTTCAGTACCTAAAATATCACTTAATACAGCATAATTATCTTCATCATCCATTATTAAGCCCATAGCTATACCTGCAACGTGTTCTTTAATTGGTACACCTGCGTTCATCATAGCTAAAGATCCACCACAAACTGACGCCATTGATGAGGAACCGTTTGATTCTGTAATTTCTGACACAATACGAATTGTGTAAGGAAATTCTTCAGATGAAGGTAATATCGGCTTTAATGATCTTTCAGCTAAATGACCATGACCAATTTCTCGTCTATTAGTAAAACCAATTCTACCAACTTCTCCAACACAATATGGAGGAAAGTTATAATGAAGTAAGAATGATTTTTTGTAATCACTCGCCATTGAATCAATAATCTGTTCATCTCGACTTGATCCAAGTGTTAAAGCAGCAATTGACTGAGTTTCTCCTCTAGTAAATAATGCAGATCCATGAACTCTTGGAAGAATAGATGGAACAATACTAATATCTCTAATATCTTCTAAACCTCTACCATCAACTCTAACTTTTTTATCTAATACGGTTTTTCTTACTGTATTTTTAAACATATTTTTAATGTGATTCTTTACTTCAGGATACATTACTTCATCCTCAAGGAAAGGTTCTAATGCTTCTTTTTCAATCGCATTATATTCATCATCCCTTGCTTGTTTTGTATCTAAGTCAAATATTTTTTCAATTTTTGCTGAATAAGTATCATCAAGTGATTTTTCTATATCATCAGTTAAGATTTTTGTTTCAACAACCTCATATGAATTATCAAAATGCTCTGAGAATTCCATCTGAAGATCAACAATATTATTAATTCCTTCCATAGCAACATCAAGCGCTTCTAAAATTGTTTTTTCTGGAACAAAATTTGAACCACCTTCAATCATACAAATTTTATCTTTTTTACCTGTAACCATTAAGTCTAAATCAGATGAATCCATTTGCTCGTGTGTAGGATTTAATACATATTCTCCATCTATTAATCCAACTTTAACAGAAGCAATTGGTCCATCAAATGGAACAGGTGATAATAATAGTGCAGCAGAAGCACCAATTGCAGCTACTACATCAGGTGTGTTAATTTTATCGTATGACATTGTAGTTAACATAATTTGCAACTCATGTCTATAATTCTTAGGTATTAAAGGCCTAATTGGTCTATCAGTAAGTCGTGAAGTTAAAACTTCAGCATCTGTAGGTTTTGCCTCTCTTTTAAAGAAACCTCCGGGTATTTTTCCTCCCGCATAATGTTTTTCACGATATTCAACTTGCATAGGTAAAAAATCAATGCCTTCTCTAGGCTCATTTGAGCAACAAACTGTTGCTAATATTGATGTTTCACCATAACTAATCATGACTGAACCTCCTGCCTGTCTAGCAATCTGTCCAGATTCAATTTTAAGCGGTCTTCCCGCTATATTCTTTTCAACTTTTATCATATTCTTCTTTATCTTCCTCTTATCGATAGTTTTTTAATTAATTCATCGTAACTATCTAGTTTAGTTTTTCTTAAATACTTCAATAGCTTCTTTCGCTGTGACACTAACTTAACTAAACCATGTTTTGAATGAACATCTTTATTATGCACCTTTACATGCTCTGTCAATGATCTAATTCGATCAGTTAGAAGCGCAATTTGTGCTTCACTACTACCGACATCTTTTACATCAAGACCTGCGTCTTGAAGAAGTGTACTTGTTTCTTTACTATATTTCATATTTCTCCTTGAAAGCATCTATCAATTCAATAAATACTTCTTTATCTTTTTCAATTTGTTTGATTAGTAATTCCATATTATCAAACTTTTTTTCATCTCGAATTTTATGTAAAAATTCGATATAAAAATTTTTATCGTATAGACTGCCGAATTTATCAGATAATATGTGAACTTCCATAACAAATTTTTTTTCATTAAATGTTGGTCTAACACCGGCATTCATCATTCCAAAATAACTTTCTCCGTCTAAAAATACTCTAGTTAAATATACTCCAGTACTTGGAAGAAGCTGATTCTTGAAAGTTGGAATAAAGTTTGCAGTTGGATAATTCATTGTTTTTCCGCGTTTTGAACCAGATACAACAGTTGCATTAAATCCATAAAATCTTCCTAAATAGTCATACACTTTTCTTGAATTTCCATCTAAAATTAATGACCTAATTAAACTACTTGATATTGTTCTTCCTTTATATTTTCTCATTAAAGGAGTATGAAGTTCAATATTATTTTCACTACAAAAAGCTTTTAGAAATTGCAAATCTCCTTCTTTTTTATGTCCAAAATAATGATTTGTGCCAACAGAAATTAAAGTTGGATTAAATAAATCTTTTAATATCGTATCTGCAAATACCTGAGCAGACATTAGTGAAAACTCTTTGTTAAATGGTATTATTAACACCTTATCTAAGCCTATCTCCTCTAAAGCTTTTAGCTTTACATCAAGGCTTTGAAGATTTATTGGAGTTGTTTTTTGAGAAAGTACATAAAATGGATTAGGATCAAACGTAATTAAGCAAGAAGGTATATTTCTTTTTTTACCCTCTTCAACAATATAAGATAATACATCATGATGCCCCTTATGAATACCATCATAATTACCAACAGTTATAACGGAGTTTGATAGCTTTTTGAAATCTTTTAAAGTTGTTATGACTTCCATTTGTCCTCAAACTTTTCTATTGTAACTGATTCATCTAATCTATATTCACCAACACTTAATCGAGTCAAGCTAGTCAAATGACCCACTGTGCCTAAATACTCAGCTATATCCTCTGCTAAAACTCTTATATAAGTCCCTGATGAGCATTCAACAGTGATTTTTAATGTACTTTTTTCTAATTGTTTAATTTTCAAACTTTTGATAGTTATTAACTTTGGATTTGTTTTGATTTCAATATTTTTTCTTGCAAGCTTGTAAAGTCGAACCCCATTAATTTTTCTCGCTGAGAACATTGGAGTTCTTTGCAATAATTCGCCAACAAATTTATTTTCACAATCAATTAAACTCTGATCAGAAATTTCAGTAATTTTTTTTTCTTCAACAACATTCCCTGTTAAATCCATTGAATCAGTTTTTTCGCCTAATTTTATTATACCTTCATAAGTTTTATCAAATTGTATGATATTTGATAATTTTTTTGTTGATTTTCCAACACCTAAAACTAAAACTCCGTCTGCAAATGGGTCTAAAGTTCCTGAGTGTCCAACCTTTTCTTTGGTAATATTTTTTACCTTCCTAACAATAGAAAATGAGGATAAATCTTTTGGCTTATATATATTATAAATCATATTAATCTATTTCTTTTATAAGCTTATCAATTTTCTCAAACTGCTCAAAAGAATCATCATAGAAAAATTTTAATGTTGGAGTAGATCTCAAATTTAGTGAAGCTGACAAAAATTTTCTAAAAACTGGCACAAGCAAGTTTAGTTCTTCATTTATAATTTCTATTTTTTTAGTAGGATTTATTACACTATAATATAAGGTTGCATGTTTTAAATCAGCCGTCATTTTAACTGAAGAAAAAGTTATAAAACCATACTTCCTTAAATCCATCTCTCTTGTTAAGATATCATTAATGGTTTTTAAAACTTGTTGTGATACTCTCTCTGATCTTGAAAACGGTTTATTATTCAACTGTCTGCTAATGTTCTTTTAATTTCGTTAATCTTATATGCAACAATTCTGTCACCTTCAAAAAACTTTTTAACGCCCTCTATGGCGATACCACACTCTAAACCTGAATCAACTGTAGTAACATCGTCCTTAAATCTCTTTAAAGAGGTAATTGAGCCTTTAGAAACTAACTCTTCTTCATCACGGATAAGTCGAACAAAACTATCTCTAGTGATTTTACCTGATTCAACCTGTGAACCTGCAATAAAACCAATTTTTGGAATTTTAAAGGACTCTTTAACGACGGCAACACCTAAAACCTCTTCAACTAGATCAGGTTTCAATAGCCCTTCTACTGCCATCTTAATATCTTCAACAACTTGGTATATAATGCTATATGCTCTTATTTCAACATTATTTTGATTAGCTAAAAGCTTTGAGTTTGAAGGAATCTGTACACCAAAACCAATAACTACAGCTTTAGATGCTTGCGCTAATAACACATCAGACTCTGTTACATTTCCAACACCCTTATGCACAATATCAACCCCAACTTCTTCGTTGTTAATTTTTTCAATGCTTTGAATAAGTGCTTCAATCGAACCATCAGAATCAGCTTTGATAATAATATTTAAATTATTTACATCACCTTCTTTAATTTGTGCTGAAATACTATCTAATGAGGTTTTTTGAACCATTTGTAGGTCAATTTCTCTTTTTATTCGCTGTCTTTCATTGGCAATTTTCTTTAAATCTGATTCATTTGAAACCTCGGCAAATATATCTCCTGATTGTGGAACTTGATCAAACCCTAGAATTTGTACAGCATCCGAAGGTTTTGCCTCTTTAATTCTTTCATTTCTTTCATTCATTATTGCTCTAACTTTTCCAGGAAAATTATTACAAATAAAAGGAGTACCAATTTTCAATGTACCTTTTTGGATAAGAACTGTTGCTACCGGTCCAAGTCCCTTATCAAGCTTAGAATCTATAACGATTCCCTTACAATCAATTTCTTCATTGGCTTTTAAATCTAAAACTTCAGCTTCTAATATAATTGCTTCCATTAATGCGTCAATTCCTTCTCCTGTTTTTGCAGAAGTATTAACAGATTGTATTTTACCACCCCACTCTTCAACTAATACATCTTTTTCAGACAATTCTCTTTTAACAACATCTGGATTAGCACCTTGTTTATCCATCTTATTAATTGCCACAATTATTGGTACTTCTGCAGCTTTAGCATGGTTTATTGCCTCTATAGTTTGTGGCATCACACTATCATCTGCAGCAACGACTAAAATTACGATATCTGTTGATTGTGCACCTCTTGCTCTCATTGCAGTAAAAGCTTCGTGTCCAGGTGTATCTAAAAATGTAATTTTATTTTCATTATGTAATACTTGATAAGCTCCAACACGCTGAGTAATTCCACCAGATTCTCCTGCAGCTACTTTCGTTTCACGTATATAATCCAAAATAGAAGTTTTACCATGATCTACATGACCCATAATAGTTACAACTGGAGCTCTTTCAATTGCATCAGATAGTTCTTCTTCTGAATGTGAGGTTACAAATAAGTCATCAACTACTTCTTCATATTTTTTTAACTCAACATCATATTCACCTGCAATAAGCTCTATAACATCCCATTCAAGACGTTGATTTACAGTCGCTAAAATACCCATTTGAAGACATTTACCGATAACTTCACTTGTAGATACATCTAAAACCTTTGCAATTTCATCTATACTAGCATATTCTGTCAACTCAATAACTCTTTGTTGATCTCCATCTTCTATCTTTAAATCTTTTTTTGATTTTTTATATGATTTCTTTTTCGGACCTGAATCAATGGAAGCAAGAGTTTTTTTCAACCTTTTAACAGCGGAGCTATCTTTTTTAAGCTCATCTTTATGTTTTTTTGACTGTTTTTTATCTTCTTTCTTTTCAGGTTCTCTAAGAGAAATTTTTCTAAGCTTTTTCTTAGGTTTTTTCTCCGCAGGAGAAGATTTCTTTGCTTCTACTTTATCTTCTTTAGTTTTTTTATCTTCATCAGGTTTTGGTTCAGTTTTTTTCTTTTCAGACTTTCGCTGATCTTCAACTGACATAATTTTAAATTTTTTAACTGATTTGGTTTTCATGACGACTTTTGAATCATGAATTTCTTTTCTTACCTGTTCTTTTCTGTCTCTTTCAGCAGATTGTCGATCTTTTGCAAACTCGGTATATACTAATTGTTGAGTTTTACCATCAATAGGAGACATATGACTTGAAACAGATATATCTTTAGATTTTAGAAAATCTAAAATATCATTATGAGATATATTAAGCTCCTTAGCTAATTGGAATATTCTTATTGAATCAGACATTGTTTATTCTTCAGAGTCCTCTAACTTTTCTTGATTTTCTTCCTCTGTTAATTCAGGAGATTCAATAACTTCTTCAACTTCTTCGCTAGATTCAGCAACTGTATCTTCTTCTTTTATAGGAGATTCATCTACTTCTTCAACTTCATCAGCAGTATCATTTTCAGAATTATCTTCAATTACTTCTTCAGATGGTTCAGTTAAAACCTCTTCAACGATCTCTTCTGCTTCTTCCTCTTTATTATGAGTAACCTCAATAAATAAATTAACAGCATCGCTTATTGATGTAATTTCTTTATCATTAAGTTCTAATTCATCTACCAAAACATACTTTTTAGTATTTAAATAATCTGCAACTGAAACAATTTCGGCTTTTGCAAGCTTATTACTTAATGTTTTAGTGATACCGTCTAAGGATTCTAATGTAGTTTTTTGATTGATTAAAACCTCATCATACTCTGATTTAGTATATGCATCAATAGTATAACCGGTTAGTTTTGAAGCTAAGTTAATATTTACTCCACTTCTACCAACTGCATTTTCTAACCCACCTTCTTCAAAAATAGCTACACAATACTTTCTATCATCATCGATATATAAATCCATTGGTTTTGCAGGAGATAAAGCTCTGGTTATAAATACTTCTGATTTTTCAGTATAATTTACAATATCAATCTTCTCATTATTTAACTCTCTAACCACAGATTGAATTCTACTACCTCTCATACCTACACAAGCCCCTACTGCATCAATTCGCTTATCAACTGAATGCACGATAATTTTACTTCTTTCTCCTGGTTTTCTTGCTATTCCTTTAATTTCAATTATACCGTCTTCAATTTCAGGAACTTCCATTTCAAACAATTTATAAAGAAAAAGATCATCACTTCTTGATATCAATATATCTGGACCTTTTGGAGTTACTTCAACAGATTTTACCAATGCTCTAATGGTATCACCTCTTCTAAATCTTTCAGAATAAATCTGTTCATTTCTAGGCATTCTTAACTCTGTTTGCTCAATGTTTACAAAAGTATTCTCTCTATGAACCTGATGAACTGTACCGATAATTACTTCACCGATTCTTTGAACATAATCTTCATAAATATACTGTTGTTGTACCTCGCGAGTTCGTTTATTTAAGAACTGTCTAGCATTTGCAACAAGCCTTCTACCAAACCTAGCGGGATCAATTACTTCAACAAAGGTATCTCCTAATTTTAACTCTCCTGCAAGATCAGGCTCTAATTCTACAGCTCTTTCAAGAGTAATATCAAAATGATCGTCATCTACCTCTTCAACGATTGTTTTCTCTACATAAATTTCAATTTCACCTTTATCGAGATTAACAATAACACTACAATTATCTGACTCACCAGTTTCTTTTTCAATAATAAATAAGAATAATTGTTCAATTATCGTTCCAAGCTCTGATCGCTCAATGTTCTTCTCTCTTGCTAATTCAATAAAAATTTCAATTAAATCTCTATTAATCATAATAACCCTTCAATTTTTTTCATTATAACAAAAATGGGCCGTAGCCCATTTAATTCACTGAAATATATAATATTAAAATCGTTTTAACAAGTATCTTAACTAATACTTAACACATAACCATAAACTTCTTCATAAAGCTCGTTATAGAGTGGATTATCAGTATCTAACGATTCTAGTAATAGAGTTGCTTGATCAAGTTGATTATTATCAGCTAATTTTTTAGCCTTTAAAATAGAGATATATTTAATTTCATTTTCTGAGGAAGTATATTTCATTGCTTTATCATACATTTTGATATCATTCTGCAATTCTGCGAGCATGATATACCCCTCTTTTTTAAGATTATCAAATTTTAATTTTGAAACACTCTCAGATAAGTAAACTAATGCTTTATCATTGTTACCATTAATAAATGCAGTTCTTCCGAGATAAAATTTAGCTTGATGAGCAGCTTTACTTCCGGAATAATTATCAACAACACTTTCTAACTGTAATACAGCATTATCAAAGTCTCCTTTTTCAAAATATATCATTGCATTACTTAGTGCAGTATCTGACTGAGTTGGTTTTGCTTCACCGCTTAAAGAAAAAGCCTGAAAAGTTACAAGGAATACCAAGAGCGCTAAAACCAAAGGGTTTAAGATAAAATTTTCGATTGGAGAATAATCTGATCTCTCCTTATAGCTAACCTTAATAGGTGTTAAAATAAAATTTTGAATCTTATCAATCATTATTATTTCCAGTAATTAAATAGTTTATAAAGTTTAGGCCTAAATTTAGTGGATAATTTGGCACTTGAAACCTTTTTATTTATATCTTTTCGCAATTTTTTTTGAGTATCTATGTCTAATGAGATGAAGTCATTACAAGCTTCAGAGCAACAATCATTATATTTACTAGCACATTTATCGCATTGAATAAAAAGTAAATGACATGCATCATTCTTGCAATTTTTATGTTGATCAGAAGACGCAGTACATTGATGACATTGTGCTATAACATCATTTGTAACTCTTTCACCCATTCTGTCATCAAAAACAAAGTTTTTTCCAATAAACTCGGATTTTAAATTATTTTCTTTTATATCGTGAGCATATTGTATAATTCCACCTTCGAGCTGATACACTTCTTTGAAACCTTGATTAATTAAATATGAACTTGCTTTTTCGCATCTTATACCACCTGTACAATACAAATGTACTTTTTTGTCTTTTTTATCCTCAAGAATCTCAGCTACCTTTGGTAATAATTCTTTTGAAAAATGAGCATCCGGAATAACAGCATTTTTAAATCTACCAACTTCGCTCTCGTAATAATTTCGCATATCTACAACAACTGCATCTTTGTGTTTTATTGAATTATTAAAATCTACAGGCTTTAAATGAATACCGGTTTTGTTCATATCATAAGAATCTTTGGGTACTTTATATGCAACTATTTCATCGCGAACTAAAATTTTTAACTTTAAAAAAGAAATTCCTTCTTCAACAGCATGTTTAAACTTTATATCTTTAAAAATCTTAAAAGAGCTAATATATGATTTAAATTGATCAAGACTATGTTCTGGAATGCTTATTTGAGCATTTATTCCCTCATAAGAAACATAAATTCTTCCTAAAATATTATAATTTTCAAGATTTGTATATAATTCGTTGCGAAAATCTTCAGGGCTTTTAATAGAACAGTACTTGTAAAAAGAACAAGTAATTCTATTAAAGCTTTCTCTGTCTAAGCTTTTTTTAAGCTCAATTTTGGACTTTTTATTATACACGGCCTTATTTTATCAGAAAATGCTTTTAACGTCAAATAATTTATTATTTCCATTTTTATACAACGCATACTGAAAACCTTTTTGAATAGAGGCATATCCTATACTTCCATCTTTACCCAATGCAATATATCCAACTTGAAGCTTTGTTTTGTTACCTTCTTGTTTAATAATACGATTTACGGCCTCAGTACAAGCTTCCATGGCTGAAAATCCCTGACGCATTAATTCTACCACTAAAAAACTTCCACATGTTTTCATTACCAGCTCACCAACTCCCGTAGCCCCTGCAGCACCAATCTCATTATCAACATACATTCCTGCTCCAATAATAGGACTATCTCCTACTCGACCATGTAATTTATAAGCCAATCCACTAGTAGTACATGCACCCGCTAAATTTCCATCTTTATCTTGAGCTAGTGATGTGATAGTATCATGATCATCATTTGGACCCCATGTATCTTTGATATTGTTATCTTTTTTCCACTCTAACCAACCTTTTTTAGATTTTTCAGTTAGTAAATCTTCCTCTGAAAAACCATTTTCTATCGCAAATTTTAATGCTCCTTTACCTGCAAGCATCACATGATTAGTTTTCTCCATTACTTTTCGAGCAACTGAAATAGGATGTTTAATATTTTGTAAAAAACCAACTGATCCAGCATTACCATTTGAATCCATAATACATGCATCTAAAGTAACATTTCCTTCACTATCTGGTCTTCCTCCAAGTCCAACTGATTGATTTTCTGCATCTGCCTCAGTAACTCTAACTCCCTGTTCTACAGCATCTAAAGCAGATCCATTTTGTTCTAAAACCTTTATGGAAGCTTCATTTGCAGCCACACCATGATTCCATGTAGATATCACAATTGGATTATTTTTATTTCTTTTCATATTATTATTTTCCGATAAAAAAATAGGAGTGGCTATTCCAGCAACTCCTGCTTTAATAAAATTTCTTCTTTTCATAATGTATAATTTAGGAAAAAAAAGAGCCTTACAATAAAATAATTGAAAGGCTCTTTTAATATAAAGTATTAATTACTTAAATCAGGTCTATGAACGGATACTTGACTTTCTCCATTCCAAGCGCTTTGACCCCAAACAGATTCCCAGTCAGGCATTCTGTTATTAAGCTCTGCTAATAATGCAAAAAAAGCTGATTGATCTAAAGCTTCTGAAAGAGTATCATGTCCTGAAACAAATACATACTCGTTAAAAGGTTGACCAGTATTTGAAACCATACATACAAAATGCTCATCTGAACCTAATGTATCTCTAATTTCATTTGCCATTTTAAAGATTGATTCTGCGCTAGATTGACCGCCTTGTCTTACATTCCATTTACTTTGTCTAATATATTTCCAAGTTTTTACTTGAGGATTGTAACTTAAATCAGGTCTTAAAGTATAAAACACAGTTCCATTTCTTCCTTCGACCATTTTTCCATCGAATTTATCATAAGGAACAGGCTCATGATTTTGCCATTCATTAAATACTGCGTCAATCATATCTGCTGAAGTAAATATAGATTTAGGCATTCTGACATAATCTCCTGCATCTGGACCATTGATAATTTGGTAAGTTGTTGCAGCACCAAGATCTGTAGCATGTGCTTTATTATGTTGAATCATAGCTTTTTCAAAATCAGTAACTTTTACACCATCTTTAACACCTATTTGAATTTGCATATTATAAGTTTGACTAAAAGCTAAAGTTGAAAAAACTATCATTAGTAAGATATTTTTCATTTTTCCCTCCATTTTGTTAATAACATATTAAATTAATTATTTTTATAAGAATAGTGTTAGATAATTATAATTTTAACATTTGACCAAACTCTGAGATATTAAATCCATTATAGATTACTTTTTTATGCTCAACAGAATCCTTATTTAATGCAGGATTTGTGTGATTTAAATGAATGAAATAAATAGAGTCTTTTTTATCAGAGTTTTTAAACAATCTCATCGTTTCGATTATGAATGGATGAGGAATTTCTGACATATCCCTACCAGGAAGTTCATTAATATCATAAAAAGTACCATCTAATATGCTATAATCTGAGTTTTCAACGATATCTATAATATCAATTTGCCATTTATTCCACTTATCAATATCTGGAATAAATATCAATGATTTAGACGGACCATCAATTCTAAATCCTACTGTTTCAGAAAATTCATCTCTGTGAGGAACTTTAAAAGGTGTAATTGATAATTTTGAATTCAATTGTACTGTTTCATTATTTTTTAAACCTTTGAGTGTAATATTGTTCAGTTTTACTAATTGGCTCCATGGTCCATTATTTCTTAAAAATTCTTCCATTTTCGGCATAACATTTACAACTGTATTCTTTGAACCCATAACCTCTCTTCCTAAATGAATTAATCCAGTGTAATGGCCTATGTGTGCATGTGTAATAAAAATCCCCTTAAGAGCTCTTTGATTGTTATTTGTAAGTAAATGTAATTGCTCTGCAAAATCAGGAGTAGCATCAATCATCCAAACTTCATTTGATTCAGGATCAACAATTCCGATACTTGAGACTTTTTTGTGAAGATTGGGATTACTCCACTTATTTACACAACATACTTTTTCACAAGCTGCATGCGGAGCTCCTCCATCCTGAGCGGTTCCTAGAATAATTACATAAGGAGATTTTTCATAATCTGAAAAACTAGTAAGACTAATAGCGAAAAAAAGTATAAATACTATTCTAACCAAATAGTTGACCTTCGTCATCCGTAGCAACTTTTGGTAAATCTTTAGAATTGTACATAGCTTCAATTTCTGCTTTATGTTTTTCTATTACAACTTTTCGTTTTATTGACATTTTTGGAGTTAATTCTCCTTTATCAACAGTCCATTCATCAGCAATTAAGGTAAACTTTCTAACTGATTCATATCTTGAAAAATTGGTCATAACTGTCTTTACTATAGCATCATAATGCTCGTACGTTTGATCGTGTGCACAAAGAGCATTATAATCTAAACTAGCTAAGCCTTGTTCTTCCGCCCAACTTATAAGATTATCTTTACTTGGAACTATTAAAGCTGAAATAAAGTTTCTATCATCACCAACAATATTACATTGCTCTATATATTTATTAGATGTAAGTGACACCTCCATAGGTTGCGGAGCAACATTTTTTCCTCCAGATGTTACAATTAAGCTCTTTTTTCTATCAGTAATTCGTAACAAACCATCTTCATCAAATTCACCTATATCTCCTGAATGAAACCATCCATCAATAATTGCTTCATTTGTAGCTTCTTCATTTTTATAATAACCCATCATAACATTATGACCTCTACAAACAATTTCACCATCAGGTTGGATTTTAACTTCAACACCTGGTATCGCTTTTCCAACAGTACCAAACTTAAAAAGATCAGGATGTCCTATTGTCATAACTGGACTAGTTTCTGTTAAACCATATCCTTCTATAATAGAAATTCCAATTCCACAGAAAAATGATCCAACTTCTTTTGACAATGCTGATCCGCCAGAAGAACAAGCTCTTACTTTACCTCCCAAAGCAGCTCTAAATTTATTTAGTACTAATTTATCTGCTATTTTATACTTTAAACCTAGCATAAATGGTAGTTTTTGGCTTCTTTGACGATAAGGAACTGTTTTTAAGCCAACAGAAATTGACCAGTCAGCAAGCTTCTTTTTAACTCCAGTCATAGATGCAACTGTATCTAAAATTTTAGCATGAATTTTTTCAAAAATCCTTGGTACTGCAGTTAAAAAAGTTGGTCGAACTTCTCTGATATTTTCAAAAAGAATTTCAGGAGTAAAATTCATTTCAGCGTAATATATAGAAGTTCCTTGACTGAAAATTGAATAATGGCCACCCACTCTTTCAAAACTATGACTAATTGGTAGAAATGAAACAAATCTTTCTATACCATCAGCAGGTTTTAATTCAGGATTAAGCTCCATTGCTGCTTTAATAGTGCTATCAATTGAAAGAAGGTTATTACAAATATTTGCATGGCTAAGCATAACACCCTTTGGATTGCCAGTTGTTCCACTAGTATATATTAGTGTTAATAGATCATTTTCCTGAACTGTAGCAGAAATTGATCGAATGTCATGTTGAGTATCTTTCATATTAAATACATCAGAATATTTTACAACATTATCTTTACCACCATTATAGTTATCATCCATAATTACAATGGTATGTAGATTAGAATTAGCATCATTAATTAATGAATGAACTTTATCTAATTGAATTTCATCTTGCACAATAGCAATTTTACTTTCTGAATGTTCAACAACATACTGTGATTGTGCCGGAATAAGCGTTGGATAAACTGGAACTGAAACAGCTCTTATATGAGCTATGGCATAATCAGATATTGCCCATAAACGTGAATTTGCACCAATAATAGCAACTTTATCATGTTCATTAATTCCTAAATTTTTTAAACCATTTGCAAAATCTTCAACTAATTTTTGAAGTTCAGTTAATTCTACACCTTCCCAACCATTATCAGTTTTTGTATAAAAAGTTTTCAAAGTTGGTCTTTCGTTTACTAAATGTTGAAACATTTGTGGTACTGTTTTAAATGACACTATACACTCCTTTTAATTTTGGTTATTGACAAACTACATACTTTATCTGAAATTTGTCAACATCTTTGCCGGGGTGGCGGAATTGGTAGACGCGCTGGTCTCAAACACCAGTGAGAGTAATCTCATGTCGGTTCGAGCCCGACCCTCGGTACAAAAAAAAAGGGCTTTTTAAAGCCCTTTTTTTTATAATTAGTTTAAACTTATTCTTCTTCCGGTGGGAAGACTTCATCATTAAGTTTCTTTAACTGTTTCTTAATATCGGATAAGTCTCTTCTAGTTCTACGTTTTTCAGAGTCAAAATTATCTTCTAATCCTTCAAGATCACGTTGAACATTTTTAATTCTTTTAGTTAAATCTCTATCAACTCTTTTGATTTCGTAAGCTAAATCATCAATCAAATTTCCAAGAGAATCAGCTTTGGCGTAGATTAATTTAGTATTAGCTAAGATCATATCTTGACCTCTTTTAATTTCTTTGCCTTGACCGATATTTTCAAGCTCAACAGCTTTAACTCTTTGTTTAAATTCTTTATTAACCATATCAACATGCTCTGCTTGTTCGCCTCTTAATTGAGCCATTTCATCCATAGCTGAACCATATTGCATTAATGAAAAACCAACCGCTAAGGTAAGAGCAAGAACAACAACACTTAAAATCTTTTCTGTACTAGATAACATAATATAATACCTCAATTGTTTTAATAGTCCACTGAAACTAATGAATGAAAATCAATATGAAAACATTTTTTTTATTTAGGAACATTTCCAATTCTTGACAGCCTAGGAAGATAGTTTTCAAGGTTTAAAGAAAACCATGTAATTACAGGTTGACCAAGGATATGACTTTTAGGAACAAAACCCCAAAATCTTGAATCTTCACTATTATCTCTATTATCGCCCATCATCCAAAAATAATCTTGCTTAAGAGTATAATTACTATATTCATCAATAGGAGTATCATTTATAGTTAAATATTTTAAATAGTCTTTTTTCATAACTGACATCCAAGGGTTAATTAATGATGCATTTGGTTGTGGAACAAATTCATTAAAAACTTTTCTATCTCCGGTTCTCCTATAAAGATCAAATGGATCCTCGTTTGTAAATGTAAGTTTTTGATCATTAAAAACTAATTCGACTTTATTTCCTTCAAAAAGTAAAAGCGGAATAATCAATTCCCAGTTCATTTGTTCATCAATGATAAACATGTCTCCTTTTTTTGGAACAATAAATTCGTCTAAATTATCTTTATTTCCCAAATCCATAAATATATTTTCGTCTATATAATCTTTCGAAGATGAATTTTTAGATAAAAACTGTCCTCCTTCAGGCAATAAATACTCTTCATTATTAACAAATACTTTACGGTCCTCAATCTTCAATGAATCACCAGGAAGGCCAATACATCTCTTTACATATTTATAAACATTATCTCTTGGGTATTCAAACACCACTACATCTCCTCTTTCAATTTCCTTAAAAGCTGGAAACCTATATTCTGGTAAAAATGTTGGAATACTTATAGCGGTAAAAGGAATCCAAATTTTTTGTGGAACTTTCATACCATATATATATCTACTTCCAATCAACATATCTCCCCTCAAGATATTCTTTTCCATGCTACCTGTTGGAACGATATATAATTCGACAACTGTTTCTTTCAAAAAAAGAACTGCTAAAATCAAAACAAATAATGATTTAATCTCTTTAATAATATTCTTCATTTTTTTATATCTGTAGAAATTGGTTTAAATGTTAATCTATGAATAGGTGTATATGAGTATTTCTCTAATGCTTTTAAATGTTTTTTTGTTCCATATCCACTGTTTGACATAAAATCATATTCTGGATAAATATAATGAAATGAACGCATTATTTCATCTCTTGTTACTTTAGCTATAATTGATGCTGCCATTATTTGCTCAAACTTTTGATCGCCTTTAATAATGCCTTCGTTTTCTATATCTATATCAAGTGAAAAACCATCTATCAAAACCTTATTAGGTTTTACGTTCAATAAATTGATAGCATCTATCATTGCATGCTCTGAGGCAACTTTAATATTATGCTTATCAATATAGTCATTCCACTTAACTCCAACTGCAACTGAAGTGGCATTTTCTAAAATCTCGCTATATAAAACTTCTCTTTTCTTTTTAGATATTTTTTTTGAATCATTTAAGCCAGTGATTGAATTTTCTAAAATAACTGCTGCTGCTACAACAGGACCTGCCAAACATCCCCTTCCAACCTCATCTACTCCAGCAATAATCATTTTTTAAATTAATAATAAAAAATCAATGTACATCTTTTAAAAAAATAATTAATATGTGTTCATGTCAAAACAACAGTACACACTTTTAGTATTTTCAATTATAGCTATTTTACTATTATCTCCAGGAGTAGGAGTTGAATTTTATGATAAAGTATGGTCTTTTCCTGGGAATCTTTTATCAGATGATTTCAAAAACACCTTTCCTATTGCCAGTATTCCTTTAATGGTAATTGCTTTACTTGGAACAGGTATTTATATGACATTTAAATTAGGTTTTCCTCAATTAAAACATGTTTTACATGGAATTAAAGTAACCAGAGGTGATTACGATGATGTTGAGGATGAAGGTGATTTAAACCATTTTAAAGCACTTTCAACTGCACTTGCTGCTACAGTAGGAATTGGTAATATTGCTGGAGTTGCTATTGCTATCTATTATGGTGGTCCAGGTGCCTTGTTTTGGATGTGGATTACCGCTTTTTTTGGAACTGCTTTAAAATATTCAGAGTGTACGCTGGCTTTACAATATAGGGAAACCGATAAATTTGGAAATACTGCTGGTGGTCCAATGTATACAATAGAAAATGGACTTGGTCCCAAATGGAGATGGTTAGCCGTTACTTTTGCTGCATTTGCAATTATTTGCTCTTTCTTTACTGGAAATGCTATTCAATCTTTTACATTAACTGATCAACTTTATAGTCAATTCTTACCTGTTCTTGGAGAAACACACCCCTTAATGACAAAGTCAGTTATTTTGCCTGGAATATTTGAACCATCTGCGCTTCAAATAATTTTAGGGATATTATTAGCTTTTATTGTTGGATCTGTGATTTTAGGTGGAATTAAAAGAATTGGTAATGTAACAGGTTATCTGGTTCCTATTATGGCTACAATTTATGTATTTACAGCTTTATTTATTGTATTAAGCAATTTTGAAAAAGTTGGTTCATCTTTTAGTACAATATTTTCAATGGCTTTTAATCCTCCAGCTCAAATTTCTGGTATTGGCGCTGGTGCAGTCATCGCATTTTTAAACACTATGATGATGGGTGTTAAAAGAGGATTATTTTCTAGTGAAGCTGGACAAGGATCTGCAGCTATAGCTCACTCAACAGCTAAAACTAAATATTCTGTTCGTGAAGGTGTAGTAGCTCTACTAGAGCCTTATATTGATACTATCATTATCTGTACATTAACTGGTCTTGTTATAATGGTAACTGATTCATGGCATCTTACTGAATTCTATGCAACTAGAATTGATCCAAGCATTTCCGAAGACCTATGGATGAATAGCAGTGTTTTAACAAGTCATGCATTTGCACAAGGTGTTCCTTTTGGAGACAAAATTGTTACTTTAGCCGTTGTATTATTTGCAATTTCTACGGCAATTAGTTGGTCATTTTATGGAGATAGAGCAACTGAATATCTATTTGGTTCTAATGCAATTAAATACTATAGATATGTATACGTTTTTATGGTTTTTGTAGGCTCTACTTTACTCCTAGAACCAGTATGGATTTTTGGAGATGCAGCTTTAGGATTTATGACTTTTCCTAATCTTATTGCAATAATTCTTTTAAGCACTAAACTAAAAGATATTTCCTCTAAATATTTCGAAAAGTACTAATTAAAATAATTAAAGAATCTTAGCTTAACTCTAAATAATCTTTTACATCTGATAAAACGTTTTTCATTAGCTTTTCATCTGTATCAAGCAAAGCTTTGACCTTTTCACGTCCTTGAGCAATTTTATCACCCTTATAAGAGAACCAGGAACCCATTTTTTCAACAACTCCTCCCTGTAATGCTAAATCTAATAAATCACCTGAATATGAAATTCCCTTTCCATACATAATATCAAATTCAGTCATTTTAAAAGGTGGAGCTACTTTATTTTTAACTACTTTTACTCTGGTTCTATTTCCAGTCATATCAGTACCTTCTTTAATAGCAGCTATTCTTCTGATATCCAATCTTACAGATGAATAAAATTTTAAAGCTCTACCACCTGGAGTAGTTTCAGGACTACCAAACATTACACCAATTTTTTCTCTAATCTGATTGATAAATACTACACATGTTCTTGATTTATTGATTGGTCCTGAAAGCTTTCTTAAAGCCTGAGACATTAATCTAGCTTGTAATCCAACAGTAACATCTCCAATTTGACCGTCAAGCTCAGCTTTAGGTACGAGTGCAGCTACTGAATCAATTACAATAACATCTAATGCAGCAGTCTCAAGTAATTTCTGAAGAATATCAAGTGCTTGTTCTCCTGAATCTGGTTGAGATACTAAAAGGTCATCTGAGTTACATCCAAGATTCTTTGCATATTCAGGATCTAATGCATTTTCAGCATCTATAAATGCAGCTTTACCTCCATTTTTTTGACATTCTGCAACAATATGTAAAGCTAAAGTTGTCTTTCCTGAAGATTCTGGTCCAAAAACTTCAACAATTCTACCTTTTGGCACTCCGCCTACTCCAAGGGCCATATCCAATGAAAGACAACCTGTTGAAATTGCCTCTACATCAAGATTGGCTGTTCCGCCCAACCTCATGATGGAACCTTCTCCATACTCTTTATTAATATCTAATTGAACTGCTTCTAAAGCTTTTTCTAAATTTTTTGTTGCCATTGCGACTTTCCTTTAACTATTTATGAATTTATTAAAATTTTTCGTACTTCATTCAGACACAAAATAACAGTAAGCTCACGATTTGTGGTTCTGTCAGGTGTTAAATTATACTTCTTAATATATAAATTATTTTTATAAAATATTCCAACAAATACTAATCCAACAGGTTTTTTTTCAGTTCCTCCATCAGGACCAGCAATTCCAGTAATACCAATTCCAATATCTGAATTATTTTTTTCAGCAATATTTTTTGCCAAAGATTCTACTACTTCTTCGCTTACCGCGCCGTAACGTTCTATCAAATCTTTATCTACTCCAACATCATTTATTTTTAACTCATTGCTATAACAAACACTTCCACCTTTAAAATATTTTGAGCTGCCAGGCACATCTGTTAATCTTGCAGCTAGTAATCCTGAAGTACAAGATTCAGCTGTACTTATGGTTAGATTATTTTTTAAGAATAAATTAGCAATTACTTGTTCAAGTTTGTCATTATCATAACCATAAACATATTTTTCAATTCTAGAAACAATCAATAGAATTAACCTATCAACCAACTCTGAGTCTGACGATGTTAAACGAATATCAACCCCTAACATTCTATGAGGAAGAAATGCAATATCGCAATCATCTTTATTAGACTCTATAATGTCCGTAATTTTTTCTTGAAGAATTGATTCTGGTACGCCGGTAGTTCTAATACTTTTACAAACAACCTTCTTTTTATTTGTCTTTTCAATTTCTGGAAGAACATAATTAGTAAACATAGACTTCATTTCTTTTGGTACACCAGGAAGGGCATAAAAATTAACCTTATTCTTATCTCCAGTTATTAAACCCTTAACGTCCCTCAAAATGGAATCATGCTTAGCTGTATAATGCAATCCTCTTGCTGTACCTACTAAATTTGGGATCATTGATCCTTTCTTAGACTTATAAGCTTGATTTTTATTAAGATTTGGCATTTTAAAATTCAATTTTTTAAATCTTTCGCACAATATTTCCCAATACTCTTTATCAAATTCATGTGAATCATCAAAATACTCAAGAAATGCGGAAACAGTTATATCATCAACCGTTGGACCAAGACCTCCTGTTACAATAATATGGTCACATTCCCATTCTTTAAGTTGATATTCTAATGTATCATAGATTACACCAAAGTCATCAGGTATCGTATGATGTACGTTTACTTTTATTCCAGATGAAAGTAATTGCTGTCCAATCCAGGCAGCATTACGATCTAAAGTAAAACCACTTAATAGCTCATTCCCAATCGTAATAATTCCAACTCTCATAATACCCATAAATTAATACTTAAAATAATTATTACAATAAGAATGGATAAAATAGCTGCCACTATATCGTCTCCTATAACTTTATTGTATGCTTTTTCATTAGAATTTTTTTCTACCCAACCAACAGGACCTATTTTTGAAATATCAAAAAATCTGAAGACGATAAAAGTCAATATAAATAAATTACCAATATCTGAAAGTGAGGTATAATCACTAAAAATATTGAATGAGAATTCATTTATTAGTCTTGAAAAAATATATACACCAGAAATTGCAATACCCATACCAATTACTTCGTCTAACACAAACTCCTTTGGATCTTCTGTATCAACTACAGAAACTAATTTTTTGTAAGCTTTAGGACCAATTATTATTGATAAAAAAGCTAGAAAGGATGCTGTTCCAGCATTGTTTTCATAAAGTGCAATTAATAAAACAATAAGGGAAGCCCATGTACCACCACCAGGTATTTTACCAATACCAAACAATGTTGCTAAATGAATATTAAAACCTCTACTAAAATCCATTTTTGACAAAATATTGAACTCCTGTACCAGCTGCATAAATTGCGTTAATATTAACTATAAGATTAATTATATCTTGAGATGGATTTATGAGTAAAATAATTAATACCATTCCGTGCTGAAATACAGTTTTTAATTTTCCATACTTTGAAGTTTCAAGAGGTTTATTTTTTGAAATTAAGTAGTTTCTGTAGAGCGTAATTAAGACATCTCTTCCAACAATAATTATAAACGGCGATAATTGTATTATATCCAAAAATAATAAAGAACATAATGTTCCAATCATTAATACCTTATCAGCAAAAGGGTCCATATAATTCCCATGATTTGAGACAAGATTGTATTTTCTTGCAATTTTTCCGTCTGCAATATCACTAAAACTACAATAAGCGAAAATTAATCCTGCTGTAAAAAAATTGCCTTCAATAATTAAATATATGATTAATGGGGTTAATAAAATTCGAGAATAAGTAAAAAAATTTAAAATAAATTTCAATTTAATTTTACCCTTCCTGAAATTGCAGTAGATATAGTTTTATCATCAATATACTCTAGATTACTACCAACAGGTAAACCAACTGCTAATCTTGATATTTCAACACCCTTATCTTTTAAGATCTTCTCTAAATATAATGCAGTGGCATTGCCAGATGTGCTTGGGTTAGTTGCAATGATGACTTCCTTTAAGTCTGGATTAATTCTGTTTAAAAGCTTATCAAAAGATAAATCTGATGGACCAATTCCATCTAATGGAGAAATTGAACCACCTAACACATGATATAACCCATCAAAGCTATTAGTGTTTTCAATTTTTATAACGTCTTCCATATTTTCAACGACACATAATATTTCTGAATTTCTACTATCGTTATTTAAAATTGACTCTTCTCCTTTCAACAAAATCATACCCGTATCAGGACAGATATCAATATTTTCTGCAACATCAGTTAAAGCATTAATTAAGTTTTTGCCCAATGATTTTTCTGATTTGACTATAAAATAAGCTATTCTTTCAGCTCCTTTTCTACCAACTCCAGGAAATTTGGTCAATGAATCAATTAATGTTTCAATATATTTGGAAGCACTTGCCATTAAAATCCTGGTAATCCATCTGTTAATCCGCCAGTAACAGCTTTTAGTTTTTTAGCTGAGACATCTTTGGCATCTTCAAGTGCACTATTTACAGCCACTTTTACTGCATTTTCAATTACATAAGCCTCACTACTAAGTAAAGTTTCATCTATTTTTACATCTTGAGTTTTCATATCTGCAGTCATAATTACTTTACAAGCACCATTAGCTGAGACTCCTTCAACTTCAATACTTTCAAGCTCTTTTTTAATTTTTTTCATTTGAGATTTCATATTTTGGGCCTGCTTAAGCATTTCTTTCATATTTCCAAACATTATAACATTTCCTTTCCATCGAACAAAGTCACGATATCATTTTCATTAACCTTACCCTCTTTTTTATCTTCGATTTTTTCTACTTTTGTATCTATAACCAAATTAATATTTACATCAGATTCATATTTCTCATCAATAATTGATTTAATAAATGGGATTCCATCATTTAAAAGCTTTTGATTGAATTCAGTTTTGTCGTACGAAATAAGCTCTAGATTCATCTTGTTTAAACTTCCAAGTACACATCCTGATAATTGTGCTCCAATTGAACCTCTTTTCTTTGAAATTATTTGAACGATTTCTGGCCATTCACTCCTCAATAAATCCTCATCTAATTCTTTACTAGACTTAGTAACAGATTTTGTTTCTTTTTTAGTTTCTTTTCTGTTTTTTTTTATAGGTTTTTTCTCCGAAATACTCTTCTTTGAATCTTCTGCAATTTCATTTTTTAAAAAATTTTCTATTTCAACACTTGAATCAAATTCTAAAAGCTTAATTAAATTTATTTCCAAAAGGAGATATTGATCTGAAAACTGTCTTATCTTTGAATACAAAGATGATAGATTATTTGACAGTCTAATGATATCCTTATTAGACCATGAATAATCTATTTCTTCATATTTTTTAGCTAACTCTGAATCTACACCAGAAAGTTTTAATCCATTTTTAAAATTCTTAACTGATAAATTTCTAAAATGAAGAATTAGATCTTTAAGAAGATCTTCTACAATGTATCCTTTATTTCGAATTAATTCTAATTCAGATATTAATTTATCTCCATCAGAATCATGCAATGCATCTGAAATGCTAAATAAAATTTCAAAAGGCACAATTCCAAGCAGGTCTTGAACAAGTTTATAGGTAATATCTTCTCCAAGAACTAATATTTGATCTAGGTAACTAAGTGCATCCCTCATACTTCCTTCAGATTTTGAAGCGATAAGTGATAAAGATTTGTCATCAATCGATTGTGATTCACTTTCTGCAATAAATTTTAACCTATCACTAATTGTTTCATTGTTTAAGGGTAAAAAATCAAATCTTTGACATCTTGAAATAATTGTTTGAGGAATTTTATGAACGTCTGTAGTAGCTAAAATAAACTTTACATGCTGTGGAGGTTCTTCGAGAGTTTTCAAAAGTGCATTAAAAGCTTGAACGGTAAGCATATGAACCTCATCTATGATAATAACCTTATATTTTCCTGAAACAGGCATAAATTTAATATTTTCACGAAGCTCTCTTATTTCATCAATTCCTCTATTAGATGCACCATCAATCTCTATTACGTCCATAGATTTACCATCAACAATATCTTTTACAGAATCAGATTTTAAGTCAAAATCAGTTGTTGGATTATCTGAACCATTCAAAGACATTGCAACTAATCTTGCAGTTGTAGTTTTTCCTACCCCTCTGGGGCCTGCAAATAAAAAAGCTTGGGCTATACGATTCTTTTCAAACGCTTTTTGGAGCGTATTTGTAATATGGTCTTGACCTACAACATCTTTAAACTGTTTTGGTCGCCATTTTAGAGCTAATACTTGATAATTTTCTGACAATTTACTTCCTTTTCAACGACAATTTAATCAAACATAACAAAAGAGCGTAGAATTATAACAACTCTACGCCCCTTTTTCTAGTAAAGATTTCTATTAATTAAATTTTAATTATTTAATCAACACTTTCAATGAGTGCTTTTAGACTATCAACTTTTGATTCACTTGCCTTTAAGCCCATCATAGATGATTGTTCAAAATATCTTAAAGCCATTTCATTATTATTTTCAGCTAAATAATAATCTCCAAGAGAATCGTAAGGATTTGCTTTTCCAGACTGTCTTCTTACCTGTTCTTGGAAAGTAACTTTTGCTAAATCAAGGTTATCTTTTTGTAAATATGCATAACCCATAATATTTAAAGCTGGTGTAAAGTTAGGATTCATTTCAATCAAATCCTTACCTCTTCTAAGTATCATATCAGGACCAATATCATTGATAGTAGCAAATATTGATTCAAATCTCAAAAACGAACTATCTGGATATTTTCTAACTAATCTTTCAACAACCTGGTTAAACGAATTTGTTCCAAGATTATTATCATTAGATAGTGCCATTATCATTTTTTTCTCTTCTGGTGAAGCATTAATTGACATACTTACAGCAATATCAAGATCTTCAGCAACCTTACCTTGATTTTGCAAAAAATAGTTTGTTCTTGCTCTCATAGCATAAGCCAATGCAAAGCTTTCATCAAGCTCTATAGCTGAAGAGAATGATTGACCAGCTTGCTCCCATTCAAGATTGTATAATTGCCACATTCCAATATTAAATGCATTTCTAGCTTCTTCTGATTCGCTTGTCCAATTCATGACCTTAGCATCTTCGCTAGACATTTTCTCTTGATATTTAGCAAGAGCCAAATTCCTTGTTGCCCACTCAAATTCAGGGTCTACCTCAAAAGCTAATTGATAATTTTCTATTGCTAAATCAAACTCACCTTTATTTAGATGAAACTCAGCTAGTGAATCATATGCATTAGCTTCATTAGGGTTTAATTCAATATATTTCTCAATGTATTGTAACCCTTTATCATATTCTTCATCATTTTCAGCATTCCAAAAGTATGAATAAGCTAAAAGGTTATATAAATGACCAGCATTTAATCTTGCGCCTGCTTCAACAAGTAACTCTCTACCTTCTTCAATTTGATCATTGAACTGGAGATATCTGTATGCGCCTGCAGCTAAAAATTTATCGCCTTTATATTTTTTATATAAGTCAGGGTGAGCATCAAATCTTCCACCCTCACCATTTATCCAATTAACTGATGCTTCCATGATTTTTGTTTCTGGATGGCCTTTTTTTGCCATACTTAAAGCAGTTTCAAGGTATTCTCTTCTTAAAACTCTATCTTGCTCAGCATTTCCTAAATTCAGGTAACATGATGCACAATTTGGATCTTTTTCGATTCCCTCTAAAAACAATGCTCTTGCTTCAGCAAAACGTACATGATGCATCGCTTCTAATCCATTCATTAATTCATTTGAAGCTTGGCCAGCTTGCCTGGACATTTCACCAGAGTTTGACTGACAACTAATTGCTAAAAATGAAAGTAATATTAATATTCTTTTCATTATTTCCTCCCTTTATCTTGTAAATACAAATGTTGATTCATCTGATAATGACATATCAAATTTGTAATTTTCTAAGTTAAAATCTTTCAAATCATTATTACTTGTTATTTTATTATTAATTACAAACTTTGTAAGCAAACCGCGAGCTTTTTTAGCATTAAAAGAAATAAATTTAAGCTCTCCATCACGATATTCTTTGAATACTGTATTCAAAATGTTTCCATTAAGATTCTTTTGATTAATAACATTAAAATATTCATTTGAAGAGCAATTTAAGATTGTTTTATTATCATGTTTTTTAATGTTTTTATTAAGATTATCTGTCACTTCATGACTCCAAAAGTCATATAAATTTTTTCCTTTACTATTTTTAAACTTTGTACCCATTTCTAATCTATAAGGTTGAATCAAATCTAAAGGTTTTAACAATCCATACAACCCAGAAAGAATTCTTAAATGATCTTGAGCAAAGTCTAAATCTTTCTGGTTAAATGTTTCTGCTTCTAATCCTGAGTATACTCCACCATCAAATGCAAGTATGGCTTGCTTAGCATTGTCTTTATTAAATGGTAATGACCAATTGTCAAAACGTTCTTTGTTAAGATCTGCTAATGAATCGCTAATTTTCATTAAATCTTTTAAATCTTGAGCTGTCAAATTCTTAGCTTGATTAACAAGCTCTTTCGCACTTTCTATAAAATCGCATTGAGTAAATACTGAAACAGCATCTTGATTATTAAAATTTAACTTTTTTGATGGTGATAATAATGTAATCATTCTAACTCCCTTAAATTATCTATAACTACTTGATGAACTGGAATTGATTTTTGTTCTACAAAATTGAACATCACAAACGTATGAACAGTTTGAAAAGAAGGATCATTTTCCCCTTCAACAAATATTCCTTGGTGCACATCATAACTCTTGCTTCCAACTCTAGTAATTCGACATCCAATGTCTAATTTTACAGGATGATGTACTTGTTTAATATAAGTAACATCCATTGAAGCTAATAATCCTGCTGCTGTACTTTTTAACCCCAAATCATAAGTAGTTTCCCCGTAAATATAATCAATAAAATCTTTATGTTTTGTTTCTAAGATACTTAGGTAAATAGTATGATTTATATGACCCAGAGTATCAATATCTCTCCACCTGGTTTCAGCGGATGTAAAAAAATCGTAATCACTTCTATTTAAAATCTTTTTTTTCATATTAGCTTATTTTTATAGTTGTCACACAATTCCCAAACTTTTTTCCAATCTTCTTGACTATATGAAGCCCTTGAAGATTTGATTTCTCTGCATTTAAAAAAATATTTACCAGAAACACCTTTTACTTCATCGGAAGTTGACAAATAAATACTTGAATCTGCACCATTATCTACTGTTCTAGCAAACATTTTCGCACCAAATTTTACAATATATTTTATCAAGTTACCTTCATTTCCTGCAATGTTGGTATCAACAAAACCAGGATGTAGTACATTTATTGAAACCTTGTCTTGCATTAAGGATAATTGATAGGTAAACATAATGTTCATTAATTTTGATACACAATAAGACGTCCACGCAGAAAAGCTTTTTTCGGAATTAATGTTTCCATAGTCAACCTCAGCTCCAATATGGGCATTTGAAGCTACATTAACAATTCTTCCATCATTTGACTCAGAAATTATATCTAATAACTCTGTAGATAGCACAAAATAATTCATTTGATTGGTTGCAAATGTTTTTTCAAGTCCTTCTGAAGTAATAATTTTTTTCTTATTAGCACCGCCAGCATTATTTAATAAAACGTCAACTTTATTATATTTTTGCTTTATTTGTTCAGATAAGCTTTTGACATTTTTTACTAAACTAAGATCACACTCAAAAAAATCTAAATTTTCATTTCCTGAGTAAGAAATAATAGTTTCAATAGCTTTTTTACCTTTTTCAGGATTTCTTCCTACTAAACCAATATGGTAGCCTTTTTTTGAAACTTCTTTAGCTGCTGCTAATCCTATGCCGTCAGTTGCACCTGTTATAATAATATTTTTTTGTTGCATATATCTGATATTTGAAGATTTAAATATTACTCATAAATTATTATCGATGTTACAAAATTTTGAATCAATTGTTATACTATGGCTTCTACTGGGTTTTATAACCTTTATAACTCTTTTAAGGATTCCAGCCCCATATGGCAAATTTGCTAAAAATAATTGGGGTCCAATGATTCCTAGTAAGCTTGGATGGATTGTAATGGAGATTATTTCCCCAATAGCTTTATTATATTTCATTATTAAAGGCAATATAGTTCAAACTCCTACAAGTATTATTTTTATATCTTGTTGGGTATTACATTATTTTAATAGAAGTATTATTTATCCACTCAGACAAAACAATCCTGCAAAAATGCCTTTACTAATTGCATTGCTTGCTTTCTTGTTTAATATAGTAAATGGATATATCAATGGAACATATTTAGGCTCCATACAAGAATATTCAATTGATTATATGTCTAATTGGAACTTTATACTTGGATTATGTTTATTTATTCTTGGAGCATATATAAATATAAAATCAGATAATATTTTACTTTCATTAAGATCAAAGTCTGGAGAATATAAAATTCCTGAAGGATTTATGTTTAAATACGTTTCATTTCCAAATTATTTAGGTGAAATACTTGAATGGATGGCCTTCGCACTTATGACGTGGTCGTTGGCAGGATTATCTTTTATGATTTGGACAATGGCAAACCTTGTTCCAAGAGCAATTAAAGGACATCAATGGTATCATAGTAAATTTGATTCTTATCCCAAAAATAGAAAAGCTATTTTTCCTTATATTATTTAAAAATCTTTTTTCTTCTGTCTTTTTTTGAAAAAATATTCTTTTATTAAAGCAAGTGATTCCCCAGAAAGAAGATTTCCTCTAACTACTGAAGGGGTACTTAAATTTACGTTTCCACATATTTCAAATTTTGATCCACAGGCACCAAAATCTTCATCATAACAACCAAAATATAAAAACTCTATCCTACTGTTTACTATTGCACCTGCACACATAGGACATGGCTCTTTTGTAACATACATTGTACAATCATTTAATCTCCAGTCTCCGATAGTATTTGATGCTGCAGTAATTGCAAGCATTTCAGCGTGTGCAGTCGAATCATTTAGAGAGTTACATTGGTTATAACCTTGACCTATAATCCTACCTTTATAAACTACTATTGCCCCTACAGGAACTTCATCTTCAAGCATTGCTTTAGTAGCTAAATTAATTGCTTTTCTCATCCAGTCTTCATGGGATGTTTGTGTAAGATTATTTTCAGACATTAGTACGCCCGGAAGGACTTGAACCCACAACCTTCTGGTCCGTAGCCAGACGCTCTATCCAATTGAGCTACGGGCGCATATGTAAAACAGCTTGAAAGTTATCAATCAAAAGCCAGAGCTTCAACCTGATAAACTTTTTTATTATTTTGCCCTGCTCCATCATATTGAACAAAAGCAACTAAGTTTAATTTTTCAATACTCCAAGATACTCCTGAATCATTAGGCCAGTTGCTATCCATAGTCCAATTGAAAGCTTTTGTCATTGTTTCTGCAGCTCCTAAACTAATAGTATCTGAATAAATTTGCTGTCCATCAACATTACTACCAGTTAAAAAATCTACAAATGTTTGATCAAATACTGTTTGTCCATTTGGAGCGTTATAAGTGCTATTGTCGTGAGTTACTGCAACATATAATTTAAATCCAGATACATCGCTTAAATCAGCAGAAGATGTTACCTGAACATTACCACTGATGTTATTTCCATTTCTTGAACCATTAATATCAATTTTAAAAACTGTAGGTTGGTTGACAGCTGCTCTTGCATTTGTTCTCCAAGTAGCAGCAGTGCCTGCAGAATCAACATTACCATTTGTATACATATGAGGCACATATCCTACATCGTAATAAGCTTCTCTATTTATTACAGGTGATTGATTCCAATCATAATAAGGATCTCCCGATGATGGCCACCAAACATGATATCTTAAAACAATCCATTTATCTGCTAAATCACCAGCATAAACAGAGGATGTTGGATCAAGATAACGATTTAAAGTAGTATTTTGAGGAAGGCAAGGTCCACAAGTAGTGGATGTAAATAATTCCATTAAAATTTTTGAATCATAAACTATAGCATTACTTCCACCCTCATTATTATTATCAGTGGTCGCAGTAACATTGCTACCTTCTTGACCACAAGATAATAAAATAAAAGATAGTAATATTAAAATATTTAAGTTTTTTCTCATTTTTTACCCTTCAATAGAAGTTAATTCAAATTTGAAGTGTAGTCAATTCTAAGACCATCATCAAATGATTGTATATACCTACATACACCATTTGTACAATCTAGCCCTCCTCTTACTGAACCGTAAAATACTTGAAGAGTATCATCTGTATCAAATTTATATGATACACCAAAAGACTTCCATGAATTTGACGAATCAAAATTCTCATTCGAATCGTTATTTAATTTAGATTCATCTGCATTTGTAGTTTCAACTGAAAAATTAAAAGTCCATTTTTGATTAAAATTTGTAGACAATGAAATGAATTTATTAATCTGATATTTTTCACTTAATAACGAATGAAATGAATATAAATCATCTATGCCAGCAACATCTGAAATAATTATATTTTTAAAACCGGTTTTAAGTTTTTGATACTCTAGTTGCATTTCAAAACTCCATTTAGAACCTGTATTAAAACTAAGTAGCAAAGGAACAGTTTGAGATTTATTTATTTCATAGGACTTATTCTCCGAACTGTTTGATAAAACATTGAATACTTCATTTTGAAAGTCTATACCTGTTTTATAATAAATATTTCCATTTTTGCTATATCCGCTAAACTCTAAATAAATTTCTTCAAACGGGTATGCGCTATTATCGCTTGTAGGAAAGAAAGAATTTTCTTTACCTGCCCATTCTCCACCCAAAATCTGATACCACTGTTTAGTACTACTTGACTTCATAAAATTTATTGCCACAATATTATTGCTATTTAAAGGACCAGATACTTGAAATTCTAAACCAATTTCATCATTTAAATTCACTTCTTGAGTTGTTCTACTGAGCAAACGAAATGTATGAAGATAATATCCTGTTGGTGACCTTTGAATGTCTAGAGCATTTCCAAAATTTTCAGATAAATTATCTCTTGATATAGGATCATTAATATCTATCTTCATTGAACGATAAGATGTTGTAATTGACCAATTTGATAGATAGTTAGTATTAGATAAATAAAACCCCGATCCTTGTTTATTTTGATCAAAGTTATCTTTTTTGGAATCTTTTCTTATTAAAGATAGAAAAATATCTCCAGCAGAATAATCTTTACCTATCCTAAAATTAGATAAATTATGATTTATATCTTGGCTATTTTCCTCAACAGCCAAAATAGATAATCCGTAATTAAAACCATTTATAAAATGATTAAAATCTGCTCCATAAATAAACTGGTCAATAAAATAATTTGGGATTCTAGGATTATATCCAGAGTGACTTGTCGTACTTTTGCTTAAGGCTAAATCTCCGACAATTAGATTTACTGATAAATTTGGCTTTGAAAACTTAAATCCAACTCCTTCTGCACCAGTATCAAAGTCTAGATTTTGATAATCTAGTTGATTTAAAATTAACCCTCTACCCCAAGTTTGATATATATCTCCAAATTCTAAAGACCAATTTTCTTTATAATATCCAATTAAATATTTACGCAAACCTCTTTCATCTAAGCCAATTTCTGGAGGATTGCTACGCTCAAAAGATAAAATACCCTCAATCATATAATTTGGCTTGAATAATGAGATTCTAGTATCAAAAATTAATTCATTATAATTATAATCATTTGCACTATCTCCGTAACGAACTTCAAGTTCATTTGTAATATTTACTTGGGAGTACAATGTTGAAAAAAACAAAAAAAATGTGATAAGACTATTCAAAAATTACCTGCTCAATAATATTTTTAATTTCAATTTCATCTCCAATATTAAACCCTCGTTTTCTATAAATAATTTGGTTGTCTTTAGTGATAAGAGTTAATGGAATTGGTTGTGCATTAAACGATCGAGAAAGTTTCTGATTGTAATCCATCACAATATGATATTTTTCATCAATGGGATATTTTTTTGTATTTACCAATCTTTTTACTTTTGGTATTTCACCAACTTTATCTGTATTGATAAGAATTACTGATAAATTTTCATAATCTTTTACAAAGAGATTAATTTTATCTATTTCCTTAATACATGGAAGACACCATGTAGCCCAAAAACTGATTAAAGTCACTTCATCTGTCAAATTATTTAAGGTGGTTGAATTATTGTTTAAAAGTTTGACAGAATAATTAGGAAGTTTATCTTGTGAAAATAAACTGCAAAAAAGAATACAAAGTAATAGTATTTTTTTCATTCAATTTCTGAAAGTGTATGCCTTAACCTTCTTAAACAAACATCTTTGCCTAACAATAGAATTAAATCAAAAATTCCAGGTCCAAACGGAATACCACTAAGAGCAACTCTTATAGGCTTCATTACTTTTCCTATGACTACTTCATGTTGCTCCATTATATTTTCAAAAATATTTTCTAACTCAACCCTGGACCAATCTTCAACTGTATTTAATGCAGTATGAAAATCTTTAATAATTGCAATTGATTCATTATTAAAGGTTTTTGATAATAAATCTGGATCATAATCTATTTTGTCTGTGAAAAACAACTCAGACATAGTTGCAACCTCTTTGATAGTTTTACACCTATCTTTGATTAACTTTACAACTTCTTTTAAATAATCCCATTCTAAACCATCTCCCCATCCTGGGCTTAAAGCATAAATTTCATTCATGAGATCTCTTACATTCATCTCTGAAAGATGTTGTTGTGAGATCCATAATAATTTTTTTTCATCGAATACTGCAGATTTTTTTTGAACCTGTTGAAATTGAAAACTTTTAACTAGATCGTTTTCATTAAAGATTTCTTGATCAGAATCAGGATTCCAACCTAAAAGTGATAAATAGTTTAATATTACTTTTGGAGTAAAACCCTTTTCTTTATACTCTTGAACGTTTGTTGCGGCATGTCTTTTACTTAATCTTTTTTTATCTGAACCTAGAATCATAGGTAGATGTGCAAAAATTGGTTCATCTAGTCCCAAAGCTCTATATACAAGAATTTGTTTAGGAGTATTTGCCAAATGATCATCCCCTCTAACAACATGAGTAATTTTCATATCTGCATCATCAACTGCTACTACAAAGTTGTAAGTAGGCGATCCATCCGACCTAGCAATAATAAAGTCGTCTAAATCTTTATTTTGAACCTTTATAGAACCATACACCAAATCATTAAATTCTGTTTCTCCATCTGGGACTTTAATTCGAATAGTAAAAGACTTACCTTCTTTGATTAACTCTTTTTCTTTTTCAACAGGTAAATCTCTATATGTTCGAGGAACACGAAATACTTCTTTTTTCTTTTCAGACTCTCGTCTGAGCTTATCTAGCTCATCTTTTTGAAGAAAACATTTATAAGCAGTTCCATCTTTAAGCATCCTAGAAACCATCTCTTGGTGTCTGGAATTATTTTTTGACTGTAAAATAATATCTTCATCCCAATTTAAACCAAGCCATTTAAGAGCATCTGTTATTTGATTAACGTACTCTTCCTTTGAACGTTCAAGGTCAGTATCTTCAATTCTTAAAAGAAATTTTCCATTGTTTTGTTTGGCAAAAAGCCAATTAAAAAGAGCTGTTCTGGCGCCTCCGATATGTAAATATCCAGTAGGACTTGGTGCAAATCTTACGCGTGGATTACTCATTGCGGAGGCAAGAGGATTCGAACCTCTGAAGGGCTTGCACCCTTGCTGGTTTTCAAGACCAGTGCATTCAACCGCTCTGCCATGCCTCCAAAAATCAATGTAATTTATCAATTATATATGAAAATAAAAGATAATTACTACTTAACAATATTATACTTACTTGTCCTTAAAAACTAAATATATTAATTTGTTTTATTAATTTTATTTATAAAAATTCAAGGGAGTATTTTTCTTATGAAAAAAATATTAATAATTATTTTAATTTCAAATTTTGCTTTTGGTCAGCTCTTAAATAGATCTGAAAAGGAAGTAATTCCTGTTAAAAAATTTGCTAATACAAGCAATCAAATTGAAGAAAGCTTAATCAGTCCTATGATTATTCTTGATCCAGGGAAAAGTCAATTTATATGGAATGGTGGATTAAAATTTGGACCAAAAACTCATAATGGAAAATTAAGATTATTGAATGGTAATATTAATTTGGATAATCAAAATATTTCTGGTGATGTTGTTATCAATATGCTCTCTTTAACAAATAGTGAACTTGTTGGTACTTCTAGTGAGAGACTTGTTGGTCATTTAAGAAGTGCAGACTTTTTTGATGTTGAGAAATATCCAACTGCAAAACTGTCTATTGAAAATAGTAAAATAATTGAAAAGCTTAACGATGGAAAATATAAAATGCTTATTGATGGAGCTATGACGGTTAAATCAAAGACTAATCCGATATCCTTTGAAGCAATTATCGACCTAGATTCAGATGTAAAAACCGCAAATGGAATTTTAGTTTTTAACAGAAATGATTTTGATATTCAATATCGATCTGAAATGCATCTTGATGATCCTAAAACCTTTTGGAATAGACTTCAAACTACTCGAGACACTGCTAAAGATAAAGTAATTAATGAAGAAATTGAAATTAGATTTAATGTTGTTTCGATGCCAGGAATGCTATCAAAATAGTTCTTTTTTATCCGCTAAAAAAACCTCTCATAATGAGATAGGGTAAAATTATATAAAGCGTCACATCCCTTATTAAATAGTACATAAAAATGGCTAATCCAACTTTCCAGCCATACTTTCTGAACATTAACTTAATAGCCTCTTTAATACCAGATTCCCTAGTATTCTTACGTAACTCATGAAGAACTTTAAACATGCGTGAATATAATAACTTTTAGTAAAGTTTTGAATTCGAAAAAGGAATTAATGCCAAAATAATTGCATGAACATAATAGTCAGTCCTACTAATTAGATTATCAGACAATATTCCTACAGCACCATTCTTTTGTTTAGAGTTAGAACGTTTAAAAACTATATCATCTGCATCTCCTAATTCATAACCTTCTTTAATAAGTTTGGAAATTTTTAATGGTAAAGGAAATGTTGCAGTTTTTGCCTTCCCAAATTTGTCATTATCAGATATTACAATCCAAGCGAATGCTTCATAATTATCTTCCAATAAATCAACTCCTCCCTCAATAGATACAAAATAATCTGCTTTTAAGTGTTGAATATCTTTAAGCCTATTCATTGCACCATTCAGAGTTTCGGCATTATTCATTGGTTGATCTGAAACTAGTGAATCAGCTGATACGCCTTCAAATTCAAAACGATCATTAAAAACTTTTTCAAATGCTTTTTTGGTGGCATTTATTTTAACTGGATTTTTTGAGGTTATAATTACTTTTTTCATATTTCAAATCCGTGTCTTTTAGAATTAACAAATTTCACTAAAATATGCTATCAAGAAGCGCTTTTGGCATCCTAAGTGCAACAATAATCCATTTTGCTAGAGGAATTGAACCCAGCATGCTATTTACCCTTACTCTACTTTTGCGCATTTCTTTCAAAGATACAGGTTCATCGCTTTTATTAATATCTCTCATTTCAAGCACTGGAACAATTGTATGTCCTAACACCATAGGTATCAAGTTTACAGGATTACCTTCATTATTGGCTTCAAAAATGATAGTACCTACAGTACCTAAAAATGAATATGTGGCTTGAGCAAATAAGACATCATTACTTTGTTTTGCTAGCGCCTTGTTTACTATCTCAGTTTGCTTTTTGATTTCATCTGATAAAATACCTTCCACTGCTTTATCATGATCCTCCAGTATATTTCCTGTAGATGCTTCTTGAGCGAAAGAAAAAGTACTTAGTATAATTAGTGTTATGATATAATTTTTCATTTTCAGAGTTTAGTATACCCTTACTAAATCTTCAATGTTAAAAATTCATTCCAATTTGTGGTATAGCTCTGGGATAGCTTTTCTCTTTTAATGGACCAAGATTCATTCTCTCCTTGCACTGCATACCTAATAGTATCTGACCCAAAAGCTTGATTGATTTGATCAATAGATGCACTAATACGTTCATCTTTCTCTCTTCGATCATAAAACAAAGATTGTTGCACTTCATTTGCTTGTACCAAGTCGTTTAATATTACTCCACATTTCTTATACTCATATCCACTTTTATAAATTGCATACAATCCTTCTAAAGCAGCATTAATAATACCACTGGTATCATTTAACGCAACAGGTAGTTGAACGTTGATATAACGGCGATATTGAGGCATATCAGTGCGAAAACGATTAGTGCATAAGTATACTCCTATCGAGTTTACATAACTATTTTGTAATCTCAGCTTTTCAGCAGATCTAGAAGCATGTGACGAAATAGCGTTTTTTAATGTATTAAGATCAGAAATCATTCTCGAGAATGACCTAGAAGTTGAAATACTCTTTTTAGTAGCAAATTCACCTTCGAGCTCTATCTTTTTTCTACCATTTAACTCATCTACTGTGTGCCTGCTAATAATGGTCATATGTCTTTGAATCCATTCCGAGTTAGCTTGTTTTAAATCATAAGCATTATAAATACCATTAATCTTAAGAAATTTTTGCTTTCTTCTTCCTATACCCCAAATATCATGCACTTTAACTTTCTGCAGCAAAGCCTTATCATTCTCACTATCAATCAAACAAACATTGTCCTTTCCTGTACCTCTTTTGGATAAATGGTTAGCTACCTTGGCTAAGGTTTTAGTTTTTCCGATTCCAATTGATACTGGAATTCCGGTCCATTGATAAATCTTATTTCTGAGTTTTGTAGCATATTTAATAGGGTCTGTATAGCGAGGATTAATAGTTACAAATGCTTCATCAATAGAATATACTTCCATCTCAGAATTACCTGAGCGAATGATATTCATAATTCTATTAGACATATCTCCATATAAAGCAAAATTTGATGAAAAAATCTGTATATCATGAATCTCAACAAGGTGTCTAATCTTAAAAACTGGAATTCCCATAGGGATACCTAAATCTTTTACCTCCTGTGATCGTGCAATAACACATCCATCATTATTAGATAAAACAATAACAGGTTTGTTATTTAACGCAGGATTAAACACCCTCTCACACGAAGCATAAAAGTTATTACAGTCAACAATAGCTATGTAGCTATCTGGTTTTATGGATGACATAGGTTACAACTCCCCAAACAGAGAAATCCATCTCTTCAGTAATTTCAATTTTTTTATAATCCTTATTCGCTGCAACCATAAATAATTTAGTTTTTGTTTTTTGAATTTTTTTAACAGTGAATTCACCATTCAAAACGCCAATTACAATATCATTATTCTTAGGACTTTTTGATCGGTCAACCACTAATAAATCTCCATCATCAATTCCTTCATCTTGCATAGAGTTTCCGGAGACTCTGATATAAAATGTTGCAGCACTGTTTTCTACTAAATACTCATTTAAGTCAATAGGTAAATCTAGATAATCATCTGCTGGAGAAGGAAATCCTGCAGAAACCATGGTATCAATAAAAGGTATTTCTTTTTTGGAATCTACAGAAACTGTAAAAAATTCTAAATTATCTATTGTTTTGATTTTTTTAATGGAATTCATTGTAAAATATTACAACAAACAATCAATAAATATCAAGAAAACCAAGCTAGTTTTCCAAAATGATTTCGAGGAGTTGGCTTATTGTGTTCAGTATACCATTTTAAACCTCTTAGAACAGATTTAAGATATAATCTTAGTTGCGGTTTAACAAACAACTGAAAAGGTATAAACTGTAATACTTTATTACCTTGATTTATCGTCCAAGGATGAACTTTTATTGTTAAAGCTGATTTATTTTCAGATATGTCTTCTATTCTCCAAGAAACATGGGATTGTCTTCCATTTTTTCTTCCAATAAAAAGATCATATCCATTATTTTTGTCCCAGGAAATAAATTTTCTTTCAATAACAACTCCATTTAAATACTCAAGTCTGTCATGATGATTTTCACCATCCCATGAGATAATATCATTGTTTTTACAAAACGGGTGGTAATGATTAAGGTTAGATGGTTCAGATATGATATCCCATATTCTTTGCGAAGATACATCAAATTCTTCACGGTGTTTTATTGAAAAATTATAATTATTCATTTTTGTTTTGTTTTTTGCGGAGAGGACAGGATTCGAACCTGCGTGAACTTGCGTTCTACACGCTTTCCAAGCGTGCGCCTTAAGCCACTCGGCCACCTCTCCAAAAATTATTTATCGGAGGACTCTTCAGCTTCTTCAGCTGATTTATCTTCAGTTGCCGGTTCAGCTTCTTCAGCTGTTTTTTCCTCTACAGGAGCTTCTTCTTTAGGCTCTTCAGCTGGTTCTTCTGTAGATTCTTCTGCAGGAGCTTCATCTTTCGATTCTTCTTCTGCTGGTGCTTC
>Ga0208261_1000061_pt1 | contig 43067 bp, 39 predicted proteins | sample Knorr_S7_td_DCM__FD_185595 | JGI IMG/M metagenome (GOLD analysis project Ga0208261, IMG submission 185595) | Marine microbial communities from Southern Atlantic Ocean transect - Knorr_S7_td_DCM_ad_131m_LV_B (SPAdes) (version 3) | ecosystem: Environmental > Aquatic > Marine > Oceanic | place...
GTTATTCCTTTTGCCGGTCCATGATGATGATCGTGATCGTCGTGAGTTTCGATTATTGTGCTCATAATTTATTTAAAGTGATTTATTATTTTTATAATCCAATATTTCTTTTGGAACAACTATCTCGCCGTCTCCATTCTCTGCGTTGCCCCAAGACTGTCTTGTGTAGGTTATAACGGCTGCCATGTCTGTCTCAGAAAGTTGATTAGCGAAAGATTGCATTGCTGCCCCTTGAACGCCTTCCATTAGTATTTCTATATTCCTAGCTTTGTCATTTAACACTATGTCACTGCCAGCTAAAGCAGGAAATACAGGTGGAATTCCCATTCCGTTTCCTTGATGACAGGCAACACAATTTGTTTGATAAACTCCTTTTCCTCTTTCTACTAGCTCTTCTTTTGTCCACTCTTTAGAAGTTAACTCTTTTTCTGCAAGAGCATAAGCTACCTTTTCTGCTACCCAAGCTTCGTATTCTTCCTGCTCTACAGCTCTAACCACGACTGGCATAAATGCATGTTTAATCCCACAGAGCTCGGTGCACGCTCCTCTAAATATTCCTGGCTCTGGTACATTAGTCCAAGCAGTATTTATAAAGCCTGGTACGGCATCTTGTTTGACCGCAAAATCTGGTACCCACCAAGAGTGTATAACGTCATTTCCTGTAATTAAAAACCTAACTCTTTTATTAACTGGTATTACTAGGGGCTCATCTACTTCTCTTAAGTAAAATTCACCCTTTGGAATGTCATTATTAATTTGCTCATCGCTTGTGGCTAAGTTGCTAAAAAAGCTAATATCATCTTCTAAATACTTGTAATGCCATTTCCATTGATAACCCGTAACCATAATATTTATATCACCCTCTGCATCATCATAGGCTTTGACCATGACTTGGGTTGAAGGGACGGCCATAACAACAAGAATTAAAGTTGCAGCTACTGTCCAGCCTATTTCTAAAGCAAAATTATCATGAAATTTTGCTGGCACTGCCCCTCTGGACTTTCTGTACTTCCAGAGAGAAAAGAACATCACCCCAAAGACAACAACCCCTATCCATACACAAATCCAAAAGATGACCATATGAAGATCAAAAATTGACTTACTTACCTCGGTAGCTCCAACCGGCATATTCCAGTCAGATGGCGAATTTGGGTCTGAAAACAAAGGAGAAGATAAGAAAAATAAAAAGGCCGCTTGCGCTTTGAATTTTAAAGATTTTAATGATTTCATTTAATCCCTTATATGTTTTAGATGGGCAAAATTAGAATTCGCGCGAATTTTATCTTATGGCCTTAAATCTAACAACTTAATTTTCCTTAAATTAAGCAACTTTTAAGCTAAAAATTAGCAAATTCTAGTTAACCTAAATTTTTTCTCTTATCTGTTTAAAATATATGGGCTTTTATTAAAAATTAAAGATGCTGTTTAGATAAATATTTTACTATCTTCGGGTATTTCTGGATAAATGCCTGTCCAAATTTTAAAGCTTAAAGCTGCTTGATTTAACAGCATTCCTTTTCCGTCAAATACTTTTTCTACTCCACTTTCTTTTGCTAGCAAGCAAAATGGAGTATCTGAGATTGAGTAAGATAAGTCATAGCAGATCTTAGCCTTATCAAGCAGGCCGCTAGGAAGAATAATTCTTTCCGCTTTTAATCCAGCTGAAGAGCAATTAATAATGATGTCTGGTAAGCTTTCCAAGTTCTGATTAAGCTCATAACCAGAAACTTCCGGCTCTTTTAGATCAAGGTCTTTCATTAAATGGTCAGTGTTTTTTGCAGTTCTATTTATTATAGATATGCTGGAAGGATTTTCTGCTAGTAATGAGGGCAATATAGCTCTGGCTGAACCGCCTGAGCCCAATATCGCTATGTTGCATTGTTTTACTGATATTCCTTTGCTCTTAAAGTCCTGAATTAGGCCTGGTCCATCTGTAGAGTCACAAACTATTGATTCATCTCTTGTCCAAAGAGTATTCGCCGTCTTAGTGGTTTCCGAATTTTTCTTTCTTTCATTTGCATTCTGATAAGCTAAGTCCTTAAGTGGTAAAGTAACATTTAGTCCCGAGAAGCCTCCATGGAATAGCTCTCTTACCCTTTGCGAATATTCCTCTCTTTCTATTTCTATCGCCTCATATTCAATCTTCATTCCCAAAGAGTCAGCAAAGAATTTATGTATCTTAGGAGAAAAAGAATGGTTTATGGGGCTTCCTATAACTGCAAACTTCATAACGAACTACATTCTAATCCAATTTCCTGAAATTAAATCTTGAATAGGTGTTGCTGAATCTAAGTTGCCCAGCTCTCCATCTACAATGAATGTCTCTTTAAACGCCTCTTCGACCTCTTCTTTTGCTTTTGCAGGCTCTTTCCCTTCAATGTTTGCAGAAGATGAAGTTATTGCTCCTCCAAAAGTCTCGGTTATCTCTTTTACTGTTTGATGATCAGAAAGTCTTAAGGCCACTGAAGTGCTTTCTCCGGTAATTAATGGAGAAATTAGCATGCTTGGTACTATCCATGTATGAGGCCCAGGCCATTTTTCCATCATCTTTTTTCCATACTTCTCTAAATTTACAAATTCTGAAAAATGAAGAATATCTGACCCCACCAAAATTAGTCCTTTTTGAGGATCTCTTTTTTTTAAAGAAATTAGCTTCTTTAGGGCATCTTCATTATTAGGATCGCATCCCAAGCCCCAAACTCCTTCAGTTGGGTAAGCTATTACCTCTCCAGAATTTAACAGAGAGATAGCTTTATTTACTGAGGCTCTCAATTTCTAAGGCTAAAGATTTTTATTTATTTGTTCTATTGATTTTACGCTTTCTTCTCTTTGTTTCTTCAAGGCCTCTTCTACTTCAGGTGAACTAAGAGAAATAATTTGAGCAGCCAAGATTGCAGAGTTTACCGCTCCAGCGCTTCCTATGGCCACAGTTGCCACCGGAACTCCTTTCGGCATCTGTACAGTTGAAAGCAACGAATCAAATCCTTGTAAGGGGCCTCCATCTCCTGGGACTCCTATCACTGGCTTAACTGTTTTAGAAGCAACTGCGCCAGCTAAGTGGGCTGCAAGACCTGCCATGGCGATAAACACCTTTGTCCCGCCCTCTTCACAAGCCTTTAAGTGTTCGGCAACCAATTCGGGCGTCCTGTGAGCTGAGTAAACGTTAATAGTGTTATCTATAGAAAGTGAATCTAGTGTTTCTGAACACTTTTTGGCTAAATTCATATCGGAATCTGAGCCTATTATTATTGAAACGGTTGCCGTCATGGTCTTCTCCCAAAAAAAGAAGTTATTCTAATATATTCTAGACAGTTAAAATATACAGATGCTTTTAAAAATATTGCTATTTCCAGATCCAAGACTGAGAACAGTTGCTTCAAAAGTGGAGAATGTGAATGCGGAAATTAAATCTCTTTGCGATAACATGCTAGAAACCATGTATGAAAGTGGAGGAATTGGTTTGGCAGCAACCCAAGTAAATATCCATAAAAAAATTATTGTTATTGATATAAGTCCTGAAAAAAATTCTCCTCTTGTACTAATAAATCCTGAAATTAAAGTTTTATCCTCCGAAACAAAGATGGAGTACGAGGAAGGCTGTCTTTCTGTTCCTGGTTTTTTTGAAGTTATTAATAGACCTGACTCTATAGAAGTTTCAGCTTTAAATAGAAATGGAGAAGAAATTAATATAAAGGCCGATGGCTTCTTGGCTGTTGTTATACAACATGAAAATGACCATCTACTAGGAAAGGTTTTTGTTGATTATCTATCAGGCCTAAAGAGACAGAGAATCAAAAAACAGTTAATCAAACAAAAAAGAGTTGCCACAAAATGAAAATAATTTTTGCAGGTACAACTGATTTTGCTGTGCATCACTTAGATCTTATTAATGGGTCACCTCATCAAGTTTCTATGGTCTTAACTCAACCTGATAGAAGGTCAGGCAGGGGTAGAACCAAAAAACCAACGCCAGTTAAAGTTTATTCAGAAAAAAACTCGCTAGAGGTTTATCAACCCGAAAATCTCAAGAAAACTAACGAAACTATAGAGATGATAAAGGAAAGAGAAGCTGATCTGCTATTAGTTGTTGCCTATGGTCAAATAATACCTAAAGATATTTTAGATATACCAAGACTAGGATCCGTAAATGTACATGCCTCAATTCTTCCTGAGTGGAGAGGAGCATCTCCTATTGAGCATATGATTCTGGGTGGTAAAGATACAGGAGGGTTAACTTATATGAAAATGAATGAGGGACTGGATACTGGTCCGATACTGGAAGTACATGAGTGCAGAATAGAAGAAAGGGAAACAAAGCAAAGTCTCGAAATTAAATTACAAGACCTAAGCACTAAATATTTATCTTCTTTTTTAACTGCTTTAGAGAAAGGTGAAATTGAAGAGAAAGAACAAGACAGTTCCTTATCGTCTTATGCAAAAAAAATTAATAAGCAAGATAGAGAAATAAATTGTAAAGAAGAGCCTGCAATTAAAATCGATAGAAAAATAAGGGCGCTAACTCAAGAAAATCCTTGTTTCATTAATTATAAGGATAAAAGGCTTATTTTATTAGAAGCAATTCCTACAGATACAGAAATTGAACCAGGAAGGCTTTTAATACTAAATAATTATCTTCTATTAGGATGTGCAAAAAATTCCAGCCTCAATATACTTAAAATACAACTTCCAGGTAAAAAGCCAATTACAGCCAAAGAGTTCATCAGTGGTTATGGTGATTTAATAGAAGGTTGAGTTTTAGTTTCGAAATTGATTTTAAGATTCTTAAATAGGTCTATAATATTTTAGTTAAGGAAAATCTTTGAAAATAATTATTCTTGGCGCAGGAACTGTAGGGGGAACTTTAGCTTCTCTTTTATCTCAAGAGGAGAACGACGTAACTGTTGTGGACCACAACCCTACGAAGCTTTCTCATCTAGAGGAAGAGGCTGATATAAATACTGTTGTGGGATCATCTTCTTACCCAAACATTTTAGTAAAAGCTGATATATCTAATGCGGACATGGTTGTTGCTGTCACTGGCAGTGATGAAATTAATATTGTCTCTTGTATTGTTGCAAAAGTTCTTTCTAAGAAAGTGAAAACAATAGCTAGAATTAGAGAAACTTCTTACCTAAAAGATAAAACTCTGGATGCTATTAGAGATGGTTCCATTCCTGTAGATATTGTTGTTAGTCCAGAGCAACTAATAACAGATCAAATACGTGCTCTTATTGATACGCCTGGTTCTCTTCAAGTTTTAGAGTTTGGAGAGGGGCTATTAAACTTGGTGGGTGTTAAAGCAGATGCTGGAGGTCCTCTGACTGGGCATGAGATTGGGGATCTAAGAAAGCATATGCCAAATGTAGACACAAGGGTTGCTGCAATTTTTAGGTCAGGGAATTCAATTACCCCTGAAGGCACAACAACAATTATTGAAGGTGATGAGGTGTTTTTTATAGCCAGAACAAAAGATGCAATTAAGGTTATCAATGAGATGAGATCTAAATCTGACCCCTACAAAGATGTGATCTTGGCCGGTGGGGGAAGAATAGGTATTAGGCTAGCTGAAAAAATTGAAAGAAACCATAATGTAAAAATAATTGAGTCAAACCCTGAGAGAGCTAAGAGGCTCTCAGAAAAATTATTAAACACTATAGTCTTGGAGGGAAATGTTTCTGATAAGAACCTCCTTCATGAGGAAAATATAGAATCTACAGATATATTTGTTGCTATAACAAATGATGATGAGGCAAATGTTATGTCTTGTATGCTTGCAAAAGAAATGGGGGTGCATAAAACCGTTGCTCTTATAAATAATCCCGCATATGTGGAGCTTGTACAAGACAAAGGGATTGATGTTGCGATAGCCCCCTCCCAAATAACTATTGGAACTTTTCTATCTGAAGTTGCTGGAGAGGACGTTGTTAAAGTTTATTCACTTAGAGAGGGGGCTGCAGAAGCAATCGAGGCAGTTGTGAACTTACCTTCTAATGGCAAAGAAGGAGTTATTGGAAAAGAGTTAGGCCAGATAAGACTTCCTGTTGGGGCAACTGTTGGGGCTATTCTTCGCAAAAATAAAGCTAAAATAGCCCATGATGATGTTAAATTGCGCGAGAATGACCATGTTATTCTATTTTTAACCAATAAAAAGTTGCTTAAAGAGGTCCAAGCGATATTTTCTCCTAGCTAAGATGAACCTTTCATATATTTCTAGAATACTTGGTTTTTTATTAATGATATTTAGCGCTTCGCTAGTTTTTCCTAGTTCTGTAGCGTATTACTACTCAGAAGAAGAGATTTTAAAGGTATTTTTGAGTTCATCCTTGATTATATTTATCATAGGTTTTTGCCTTTTTATTTTAAGTTCTGAAAAAAAAGAAGAATTAAGAACTAAAGATGGCTTTTTAATTACAGTTCTATTTTGGGGAGTTTTAACTATTTTTGGCTCTTTTCCCATATATTTCTCTGAATTTAACAACATTTCTTATATTGATTCTCTTTTTGAGTCTGTATCAGGTATTACAACAACAGGTGCAACAGTTCTGGCAGGCCTAGATGAAATGCCTCGCTCATTGTTATTTTATAGGCAGCTAATTCAATGGCTTGGAGGCATGGGTATAATTGTATTAGCTGTTGCAGTGCTGCCTCTATTAGGAGTTGGGGGAATGCAGCTTTACAAAGCAGAAATTCCTGGGCCACTAAAAGATGCAAAATTAAAACCCAGAATAACAGAAACTGCTAAAACGCTATGGCTTATATACCTAACAATTACAGTACTTTGTGCTCTTTTCTATAGATTTTTTGGTATGTCTACTTACGATGCAATCTGCCATGCCTTTTCTACAGTGTCTATAGGAGGATTTTCTACTCACGATGAAAGCTTTGGTTTTTTTGAACAGACCTCTATAAGGTTAACTTGTATGGTTTTTATGGTAATTGCTGGAATTAATTTTGCGCTTCATTATATTTCTTGGCATAAAAAAAGGCTTTTACATTATTTCTATGATTCTGAAGTGAGAGCTTACCTTGGATTGCTTTTTGGCCTATTTATAATAACCAGCTTAACCTTATATGCTTACTTCCCAACCGAAAGCTTTACTTGGTCAATAAAAGAAGGTGCTTTTCAGGTTATTTCAATAACTACAACTACAGGCTTTCTTACATCAAATTACGCTAATTGGCCTCTATTTGTTCCGATATTGCTACTAACTGCTTCTTTTATCGGAGCCTGTGCTGGATCTACAGGAGGGGGTATAAAGGTTATAAGGAGCTTAGTTTTATTCAAACATGGAGGTTCAGAGATTACTAAGCTTATACATCCTAACGCCGTAGTTTCAATAAAGCTTGGAAAAAGGGCAGTAGATTCAAGGGTTGTTGAGTCTATATGGGGGTTTTTATCTATATATGTCTTAGTTTTTATTATAATTCTCTTGTTAATGCTCTCTCAGGGAAATGATTTCTTAACTTCATTTTCTGCTGTAGGAGCAACTTTAAATAATATGGGACCAGGGCTGGGGGAAGTTGCTCAAAACTACTCATCTTTAACAGATTTATCTAAAATAGGCCTTTGTCTAGCTATGATACTTGGAAGGCTAGAAATATTTACACTTTTAGTCATTTTAACTCCTGCTTTTTGGAGAAATTAAGCTAAAAATGTTAAAAAATGCAGTTTTTTTTACTTTTTATAAGCTTTTTTCAGCCTTTCCCTTAATTTTTTTACATTTTTTAGGAAAGGTTCTTGGGAATATCATGTTTTTTTTGCCAAATAGATCCAAAAAAGTAACTAAAACTAATATTCTGATGTGCTTTCCCAATGAAAGTAATGCGTTTATAAAAGATTTAGTTAGAAATAGCCTTATAGAGTCCTCAAAAACACTCCTTGAAACCCCAAAAATTTGGAAACTAAATAAACAGGGCATAGGGTTAAAGTTTGAGGTTGTTAATGAAGAGTCTCTTTTAGCTAGTCTTCAAAAAAAGAAGGGGGTAATTCTCTTTACTCCTCACCTGGGAAATGTAGAGGTAATGATCAACTACTTAGGGCAAAAATTTAATCCAGTTATTCCTTATAAAGTTTCTGATAACACCGCCCTAGAATCTTTTATAAAATCATCTAGAGAGTCAGCAGGAGCTACAATGGTACCAGCTTCTATTTCTGGTGTTAGAGCTGTTCTTAAAGAACTAAATAACTGTGGCTTTATTTCTATAGCAAGCGATCAAGTTCCAACGAATAAAAAAAATGGCTTAATTTCAAATTTTTTTGGTGTTCCATCTCTGTCAACTACATTAGTTCATTCTTTAGCATCTAAAGTAGATTGTCCTGTGCATGTAATGACTTGTATAAGAAAAAAAGACGGTTTCTTTAAGATTTTATTTAGCAATGAACTTGAAGATTTTTGTAAACTTAGCTCACAGGAGGGGGTGGACACTATGAATAAAGAGTTAGAAAAATGTATAATGAAAGCGCCCGGACAATATGCTTGGGAATATAAGAAATTTAAACATACAGAGCTTATAGATCCATACTCATAGGTGTATAAACGATAGTAAGTACTTACTTCAATAGTTAGAGAGAACAAATGACAGCAAATACAATGGAAGAGTTGGTGGCTCTTTGTAAAAGAAGAGGGTTTATTTTTCAGACTAATGAGATTTATGGTGGCCTTCAGGGTGTGTTTGATTATGGGCCATTAGGTGTAGAGCTAAAGAATAATTTGAAGCAAGCTTGGTGGAGCTCTATGGTCTATGAAAGAGATGATGTAGAAGGCCTTGATTCTTCAATACTAACTAACCCCGAAGTATTAAAACAATCTGGACATGAAGACACTTTTTCAGACCCCTTGGTAGACTGCAGAAGTTGTAATGCTCGATGGAGGGCTGACCACTTAGAAACAAAAAAATGCCCTTCATGCGGCTCTGAAGACTTGACTGACCCGAGACCTTTTAATTTGATGTTTAAAACTTCAGTTGGTCCAGTAGATGATGGCTCATCTTTTGCATATTTAAGACCAGAAACAGCACAACAAATATTTACTAATTTTAAAAATGTCATTGATTCAACCTCTAGAAGTCTGCCTTTTGGTATTGCGCAGATTGGAAAAGCGTTTAGAAATGAAGTAACACCAAGAAACTTTATTTTTAGGGTTAGAGAGTTTGAACAAATGGAGTTAGAGTTTTTTGTAGAAAAAGGGTCAGATGAAAAATGGCATGATTTTTGGGTAGAGTCTAGGGTTGATTGGTGGAAAGCACAGGGTATAAGCGAAAACAGCCTAGAGTTGCTTTATGTGCCTAAAGAAGAGCTTTCACACTACTCCAAGGCTACAGTTGATATTATGTATAAGTTTCCTCATGGCCTCGAAGAGCTAGAAGGAATTGCAAATAGAACAGATTTTGACTTAGGTTCACACTCTAAAAACCAGAAAGACCTAAAAATTACAGCAAAAGTTAAAGAGAACAAGTCTTCCAATTCAAAACTAGCTGTTCAAAACAGAGAAACTAATGAATGGAGTGTACCTTTTGTAATTGAACCGTCGGCTGGTGTAGATAGAGGAGTTCTTGCTGTATTAAATGAATCATATAAAGTAGAAAATCTAGAAGATGGCAAAGAAAGAACCGTTCTTTCTCTTAAGCCCCACCTTTCGCCAATCAAGGCTGCTGTGATTCCTTTAAAGAGAAATAATAAAGAACTTGTTGATTTAGCCTATAAGGTAAAAAATGACCTCCAGAAGCTTAGGCTTGGTAGGGTTTTGGTTGAAAACTCAGGAAATATAGGAAAAAGCTATAGAAGGCATGATGAGGTCGGTACGCCCATATGCATAACCATAGACTTTCAAACCCTAGAAGATGGTACAGTTACCATAAGAGATAGAGATACCATGGACCAAGAGAGAAAAGGTATGAATGATTTGTCTGGGCTTTTAAAAACTAAGCTGTTAGCGTGACATCAGATAAATATATTGTCCTTGATAGAGATGGGGTAATTAATGAAGATCTATGGGGCTATGTAACAACGCCTGAACAATTTAAATTTATTGATAAAAGCCTAGAGGCTATAAAACTTCTTAATGATTGTGGTTTCAAAATCACTATCGCCACAAACCAGGCTTGTATAAACAAGGGTATCATTTCTGAAAAAGAGCTAGGCCTTGTTCATGAATATATGCTTAAAGAGATAAGGGTATTTGGGGGAGACATAGAGCATATAGCTTTTTGCCCTCATGACCCTCAAGAAAATTGCTCTTGCAGAAAACCAGAGGTAGGCTTACTCCAACAAACAGAAAAGAAATTAAACACCACACTTAAGGGGTCTTTTTTTATAGGAGATAAAGAGTCAGATATCGCATGTGCAAATAAATATGGATGTAGACCTCTGCTTGTCAAAACGGGTTATGGAGAAATATCTCTAGAATCTAACTCTCTTCCAGAAATAGAGGGGGTTTTTGAAAATTTATATCAAGCTGCAAAGTACATAGAGAAAAATATTTAAATGTATCTTAGGTCCTTTTTGTTTTATATTTTATATGTCTTTTCAGGTATAGCCGTTGGAATTGTTGTATGTCTAGTTTCTCTATTTCTACCAGTAAAAAAAAGGATAAGAGTAGCTTCTATTTGGCCAAAGTTTGCTAGTTGGTGTCTTAGTAAAATTTGTAAAATAGAAATAGAAATTAAAGGTCAGCAAAATATACCCAAGGCTCCTTTTGTTTTAGTTTCAAATCATCAAAGTTCTTGGGAAGCATATTTCTTTCAATACTTTTTCTTTCCGGTTACTACTCTTCTTAAAAGAGAACTTTTAGTTATTCCTGTTTGGGGGTGGGCACTGGCCCTATTAGGGCCAATATATATAGATAGAAAAAAAGCCAAAAGTGCTTTAGTGAAGTTTATGGAAGAAGGTCAAAATAAACTTGATAACGGCTTTATAGTTCTAAGTTTTCCAGAAGGTACTAGAATGGAGCCTAGAAAAATTGGAGGGTACGCTAGAAGTGCATTTGAGCTAGCAAAAAGAAGCGGGGCTCCTTTGCTGCCCGTGGTCCATAATGCCGGGAGTTATTGGGAAGCTCATAAATTTTTAAAAAGGCCTGGCAAGATTTCACTAGAAATAGGAGAAAAAATAGAGGTAAAAAATTCAGCTGTTCAAGCAAAGGAAGTTGAAAATTGGTCTAGAGATAAACTTATCAATATGCAAAATTAGACATCTAGATTAACAGCATATTTAGCATTCTCGTCTATAAAAATCTTTCTTGGTTCCACGTCATCACCCATTAAGGAGTTAAATAGCTCATCTGCTTTTTGGGCATCTTGTAGGGCAATTTGCCCTAACCTTCTGGCGCTAGGATCCATAGTGGTATCTGACAATTGGACTGCGGTCATTTCTCCTAAACCTTTATATCTTGATATAGTAAAAGACTTTTCAGCTGCTTTTAGCATCTTTTCTAGCGATCTACCAAAGTCTCCTGCAGGATATTTGTCTCCGTTCAAATCAAAATGACTATCTTTTCCTAACATAGAAGAAAGGTCCTCTCCGAAAGCGCACATGTCCTTATATGTTTTTGATCTAAAAAAGGAAGGAGGCAGATTCCAACTAGAAGAAGAGCCATGTTGTTCAAAAGATACTATAGGTTCATATATGCCTTGTTCTGGATTATTCTTTATATGGATCTTCCAGTTTTGCCCTGCTTTCGTATCTTCATTTAAGGCCTTTTGTAATTTTTTTATCCAATCTTTAACTGCTTTTTCTTTCTTTAATCCTTCTAGAGGAGGGCTATAGATTAATTTGCTTAATAAAGCCTCTGGGTATTTTGAAGCTATTGAGTTTATTGACCTTTGTACTTTGTCAAACTGTTCTATCAATTTTGCTAAAGCTGCTCCACCAATTGACTCTCCTTTTTTATTAAGGACTAGTTTTGTTTCATCAAGAACCTCCTCTAGCAATGCCCCCCTTAAAGACCCCTCGTCCTTCACATAAAATTCCTGCTTTCCTTTTTTTAATTTAAATAAAGGCGGTTGTGCAATATATATATAACCTTTCTCGATTAACTCTCTCATTTGCCTATAAAAGAAAGTAAGCAACAAGGTTCTTATGTGTGATCCATCTACATCAGCATCTGTCATTATTATCACTTTGTGGTATCTAAGTTTTTCTATTGACCAGTCTTCGCCTATTCCACAACCTAGTGCAGTTATTATGTTTCTTATTTCTTCAGAGGAGAGCACTTTGTCTATTCTTGCCTTTTCAACATTTAATATTTTTCCTCTAAGGGGTAGTATTGCTTGAAATTGGCTATCTCTGCCCATCTTTGCTGTACCTCCAGCAGACTCTCCCTCTACAAAGTAAATTTCTGATTTGCTTGCATCCTTTTCTCTACAGTCGTGAAGTTTTCCTGGTAGCCCTCCACCTTCAAATGCACCCTTTCTTCTCGTGAGTTCTCTTGCCTGCCTGGCGGCCTCTCTAGCTCGTGCGGCTTCTATTATTTTTGTTGCTATCAACTTCGCTTCGTTTGGGTTCTCCAAAAGATATCCGGTTAAAGCCTTATATGTTTCTTGTTCTACTACAGGCTTAACTTCAGATGACACTAATTTGTCTTTGGTTTGGGAAGAGAATTTTGGATCAGGAACCTTTACAGAAATAACTGCCACTAAACCCTCCCTTGCATCATCGCCTGAAGTGTTAATTTTTTCTTTTGTCATTAAACCTTCTTTTTCCATGTATTTATTTAATGATCGAGTAAGGGCCGTTCTAAATCCTACTAAATGAGTTCCGCCGTCTCTTTGTATTATGTTGTTTGTGTAGCAATTTACATTTTCCTGATAACCATCATTCCACTGAAGGGCTACCTCTACAGAAATTCCATCTTTAGATTCTTTAGCAAAATGAAAAATTGAATTTATAGTGTTTCTCTTAGAATTTAAATATTCTACAAACTCTGCCAAGCCGCCTTTGTGCACAAAAGTCTTCTTCTTTGACGTTCTTTCGTCCTCTAAAACTATTTCTAGTCCTGCATTTAAAAATGAAAGATCTCTTAGTTTGGCTGCTAGCGTTTCATAATCAAAAACTATATTGCTAAATGTCTCTTCTGAGGGTGTTATTTGTATTTCTGTACCCGTTTCTTTTGTCTTCCCTGTTTGTTTTAATTTAGATCTTGGATTTCCATCAGAATACCTCTGTTCATATTTTTTTCCATCTCTATGTATAACAAGGTGTAAATCTTTTGAGAGGGCATTAACAACTGATACTCCAACTCCATGAAGGCCCCCTGAGACTTTATAGGAGTTTTCGTCAAACTTTCCTCCTGCATGCAGCTTTGTCATTATGACTTCTGCGGCAGACACTCCTTCTTCTTTGTGTATATCTACTGGTATTCCTCTGCCATTATCCTTTACAAGAACAGCATCATCAGCAAGAATTGTTACCTCTATCTTGTCACAATATCCTGCCAGTGCTTCGTCTATGGAATTGTCGACTACCTCGTAAACCATATGATGTAATCCTGTTCCATCATCGGTATCACCTATATACATTCCCGGCCTCTTTTTAACCGCCTCAAGGCCTTTTAGTATTTTTATATTTGTAGAATCATATTTTTCAGAGCTAGTGGTTTTTTTGCCCTTTTTATTGGGGCTTGCCTTGCTCTTTATTGGCGTTTTTTTTAGTTTTTGAGGTTTGTTAGAAGATGCTTCAGTTTTTCTCTTTGGCATTTGAGCATTTTAACTTATTTTTAAATAATAATCCTTTCAAAAGTATCGTCATTTAGGTCTTTTTTTAAAGAGTTTGAGGAGTCTATATCAGTTATAAATATTTGGTTTTCATGCTTGGGAACTTCATTTAGAAAGAGCTTTAGATTTTCCTTGTCTAATTCAGAAGAAAGGTCATCTATTAGTAATAAAGCGCCTGGACGATTAATTGATTTAAAAAAGTCATTTATGCTTAAAAATGTCAATAGAATCAATAACTTCTGTTGACCTCTGGAAAGAGTATTTTTAGATTTTTTTGTGTATGTATAAAAGTTAAAGTCGAATTTATGTGGTCCAAATTGGGTATAGCCAAGAACCCTATCCTTTTCAAAGTTGTCTGTTAGCAGCTCTCCAAAGCTTTTTGTTCCTGCCCAGCCTTTTTTGAATTTTAAGTTTAGTCCTTTATAAAAGTCTAACTTTCTCTTTGGTATAACTTCTTTTGCTATACTTTTTTTATATAAAAGAAAAACCTCTTTTTGGTAAACGTTAAGCTTCTCTCCAAAATCTACAAGCTTGTCAGTCCATATACTTATCTCTTTTTTTCCTGCGCCTTTCTTTATGGCTCTGTTTCGTTGCGATAAGACCTTAAAGTAATTTGAAGAAATATTTTTTGTTTCATGTTTCACGTGAAACATCAAATTATTAAAAAACTCTCTTCTTGTTTCTGGATCTCCATCTATTAGCCTTAACTGTTTGTTTAGTAATAATATCGGCAGTTCCATTTCTGCCTTATTTACATTTCTTGTATTTATTTTGTTTTCTAGCTTTTTACCCTTTTCTTTTGTTAAAGTTCTTGTAAAGTCATGCTCTCTATTTCTTCCTGACACGCCTATTTTAAAAGCTTGTTCGCCCTCCTTTATGCATTCAGCTAAATCAACTGTTCTTATAGATTTATTTGTATAAACTAAATTTATAGCCTCTAGTAATGAGGTTTTTCCAGAACCATTATTACCAAAAATAAAGGTGTGGTTCTTTTTGAATGTTAGTTTTTTATTCTTGAATAACCTAAAATTATCTAGGTATAAAGATTCCAAAGGCATTTTAAAGCCTCATGGGCATGATTACATATGTTTCGGAGTTATTACCTGGTTCATTTATTAAACAGCTGCTCTCCTCTCCAAAAAAACTTAATAGCACCTCCTCTGTGTCTATTACGCCCAATACATCCAGTAAATATCCTATATTAAAGCCTATTTCCATGGCTGGTCCTTCATACTTTACAGTCAAGTCTTCTTCTGCTGACTCTTGTTCGGGGTTATTTGCCATTAGTTTTAGGTTATTTTCAGCCAAAATAAGTCTAACTCCTCTATATTTTTCATTTGATAGAACCGAAGCCCTTGAGAGCGCTGATTGAAAATCTTCTTTCGATACTAGCATTTCACTAGGAGATCCTTGTGGAAAAACTCTTTCATAATCAGGAAATTTTCCATCTATAAGTTTAGAGGAAAAGTCCATCCCTTTGTCTTTTATTCTTAAGCTAGAGCTTCCTAAAGTAACTTCTATAGCATCATCCTCATCTCTTAATATTTTTGCAAGTTCAGTAACTGCTTTTCTGGGTAGAATATTTCTTATTATTTCTTCTTGCTCATAGTTTATTGGATTTGAAGATGTTGCCATTCGATGCCCGTCCGTAGCGACAGCTATTAAATTGCCTTCGTTTATCTCTATTAAGAGTCCATTTAAGTAATACCTTACGTCTTGAGTTGCCATACAAAATTGTGTTTTATTTAGAAGCCTCTTTAGGTCGTTGGAGTTTGGTTTTAGAGAAATTTCTTGTTCTCCTATTTCTAATTCAGGAAAATCTGATGCGGAAAGTGTTGCAAAATCAGCATGGAAATTCCTTGATTTTACTGTTAGTTTGCCCTGATTAACACCAAATTCTAGGTCTTCATTTGGTGGAAGCATTCTGCATAACTCAGACATTTTTCTTGCTGAAACTGTCGTCTCTCCTTCTTCTTCAACTTTTGTTACAACTGACGATGATTTAATCTGAATTTCTAGGTCTGTAGCTGTTATTTCGACTTCCCTTCCTTCTGCTTTTATTTTTAAATTTGCAAGTATAGGGATGGTTTGTCTTCTTTCGGCAATAGCTGCTCCAACTTGGAGTATGTCTACTATTTGGTCTTTTTTTGCTAGAAATTTCATGTTTATATTGTAAGGACTCTTAGTAAGTTTTTATAGTCCTCTTCTATGTCATTATTATATTCCCTTAACTCTTTAATCTTCTTGCAGGCATGCAGGACAGTGGAGTGGTCCCTTCCCCCAAAAGAATCACCTATTTCTGGTAAGGAGTGATTAGTAAGTTCTTTTGCCAAAAACATTGACATTTGTCTTGGTCTTGCAACTGACCTATTTCTTCTTTTTGAAAGAAGGTCACTGAGCCTTATATTATAATACTCTGCCACTGTTCTTTGTATGTTGTCTACACTTACTTGTCTAGCCTGTATGGCGAGTAAGTCTTTTAATGAATCTCTAATTAAAGCTGTATCAATAGGTCTGCCAGTAAAATTAGAATTTGCAACTACCCTTTTTAGCGCCCCTTCAAGCTCTCTTACATTTGATCTTACTTTTTGGGCAATAAAAAAAGCGCTTTCTTCGCTTATTGGTGAATTTAGTTGTTCTGCTTTACTTAATAAAATAGCAACTCTAGTTTCTAGCTCTGGTGGGTCTATTACAACCGGAAGCCCCCATCCTAACCTGGATTTTAATCTATCCTCTAGCCCGTCTATTTCTTTAGGGTATCTATCACAAGTAAGGACCATTTGACTCCCCCTCTCTAAAAGAGAATTAAATGTATGAAATAACTCTTCTTGGGATTGGTTTTTTCCTGCAAAAAATTGAATGTCATCTATAAACAGGGCGTCTAAAGACCTATAATACTGCTTAAATTCACTAGCTGCTCCTAATTGTATCGATTTTACCATATCACTCACGAACTTCTCTGAATGAATATAGGCTATTTTCTTTTCAGGGTTTTGTTGTTTTATTAAATTACCAACTGCGTGCATTAAGTGGGTTTTTCCCAGACCAACACCCCCATATATAAACAAGGGGTTATATGAATTTTGAAGCCCTGATGCAACCTGCTTCGAGGCGGCCAATGCTATATGATTTGATTTACCTTCTACAAAAGAACTAAATGTAAAGTCTGGTATAAGGTTTGTTTCCTCATCTTGTGTTCGTTTTGGGGGATATTTTTGAATTTTTTTAATTGTTTTAGGATCGTTTTCTGATAAATCTTCAAGAGGACTGTCTTCAAAAACTTCAAAATTTAGATTAAGTTCTATATTGCTTGTTATTGCTGAAATCCTCTCTCTTATTGATTCTCCGTAGTTTTCCTCTACCCAGTCTAGTATAAACTTATTCGGAGCTAGAACAGAATATGACTTTGGTGTTGTGCCTGTATTCTCTCTTAGCATTAAAGGAGAAATCCATGTAGAATATTCCTCTAAGGTAAGGTCTCTTTCAAGGGTTTTTTTACATTCATTCCAAAAAAATAGGTCTGCCATAAAGTCTTATGTTACAGGCTTTTTATTAAGTTATCCACAGAATAACCACAATTTTAACCTGTGGATAACATGTTTATAAACTGTTTTTTTCTTTTTTCCTTGTACTATTTAATGAAAAACCCTATTATGCCGAGCCAATTATAGAAAAACCATGAAAAGAACCTATCAACCAAGTAAAATTAAAAGAGCCAGGACGCATGGCTTTAGAGCCAGAAACTCTACCGTAGGTGGAAAAAGGGTCTTAAGCAATAGAAGAAAGAAGGGAAGAAAATCACTTACTGTATAGTCTTATGCCTTTAAAAAGGGAGTTTACCCTACATAAAAAGGCATGTTTTGATGCCGCCTTTAAAAGACCAGATGTAAGATATAGATCTGGTTCAATTTTGGTTTTAGCAAAGGAAAATAATCTTGGCTTTCCTAGGCTGGGGTTGTCAGTTAAAAAAAGAGACTTTTCTCTAGCTGTAGATAGAAATAAAATAAAAAGAATGATAAAGGCCTCTTTTGCAAATTTAATTATTGAACTACCTAGTTTAGATTTTGTTGTCCTTGTTAATAAGGATAGTGTGGAAAACATAAAAAAAGAAACTTCTTTGGTTTTTAAGAAGGCTATGTGAGTGTAGTTATGAAATTTATTTTTGTCTTCTTAATAAAAACTTACCAGCGATTTATTAGTCCTCTTTTGGGGCCCTCTTGTGGGCACACCCCAACCTGCTCTAGTTATGCAATTGAAGCAATAAAAGTGCATGGTGTTTTTAAAGGAGGGTGGCTGGCTACTAAAAGAATTTTTAGGTGCAACCCGTGGTGGGGCACTAGTGGTTATGACCCTGTTCCTGAGAAAAAAAATGGACTTAACTAGAGCAGCCCTTATAGGTACAATTTTAGTAGTCTCATACTACCTCCTTTTGCAATTTGGCAATACAGAAAAAATAGGGAATACCAACGAAACCAAGGCAACAATAAGTACTAAAAGTGAGAGCTTAAAAGATAGTGAGCGCTTACTAACTGACCTACCAGTTGCCCCCGAGCCTGTTCCTATTGAGAGCCTTTCTGAGCCCCCTTCTGGGGAGGTTTTTAGACCTGGCTTCACCATAGAAAATGATGTTGTGAGGCTTGTCCTTGAAAAGGAGTCTGGCGCCTTTTCTTTGGCAACACTCCTAGGGGTGTTCACAGAGCTTAATGGGTCTGATTTAGTAAAAATATTTGGTTATAAAGGAAGTGGAACTTATTTTGCTAATTCAGGTTTCTATAATTCAAATGGCTTTATAAATCCAAATTTCTATGACTATAAGGTTATCGAGCCAGAAGGTGGTGGTGTTCGGTTTGTCTTTTTAGGTGAGACTGATGAATACTATATAGAGAAAACAATTTCATCTACACAAAACAAATATTACTTTGAGGTTGAAGATAGTATTTCTGCAAAGACCCAAACTTCAGATGGAGTTTCTGCTTATTCAAGAATAACCAGAGTTGGTGGATATATTCCCTCTGGAAGGTTTAACTATTCTCACCAAGGTCCAGTATTTTCTACTGAAAAGGAGAAGTTTCAAAAGTTTGATTTTGGAGATCTTGCTGATGAGTTGTTTTTGGAGGAATCTAGCGCTGGCTGGTTTGGTCTTTTAGAGCCATATTTTATGTCTGCCTGGATCCCAGACCAGACAAAAAACTACACTTACCAAGGAAAAGAGTCTTTAAACAAAGTGGTTTTAACTGCTGCAGGGCCAAAAACTTCTCTTGGTGAGAGTTTTTTTACCAATAAAAATACGCTTTATGTAGGCCCCAGGCTCACAAACCAACTTAAAGAGGTTCAGGACGACCTTAGGTTAGTTGTAGATTATGGTTTTTTGTGGTGGATTGCCCAGCCAATGTACCTTGTTTTAGAGTGGTTTCATGGTTTTTTCAACAACTGGGGAATGGCTATAATATTCTTAACCTTGGTTACAAAGGCTATCTTGTGGCCTCTAACAGCAAATCAATATAGATCTATGGGTGATATGAGGAGAATCGCGCCCCAAATGCAGGCGCTTCAAGCAAAATACCCAAACCCAGAAGATAGAACCAAGATGAGTCAAGAAATGATGGCTCTTTATAAGAAAGAAGGTGTTAACCCTCTTTCTTCGTGTCTACCTTTGTTGCTGCAAATGCCTTTTTTCATTGCTGTTTATTGGGTATTAATGGAGTCAGTGGAACTTAGGCATGCTCCTTTTTATGGATGGATTGTAGACCTAACCGCCAGAGACCCTTATTTTATACTTGCTATTATTAATGGTCTTTTGATGTGGTATACACAAAAACTTACACCCACTCCACCGAGCAATGACCCCATTCAAGCAAACATGATGAAATTCATGCCTGTTATTTTTGCTCTTCTTTTTGCTTTCTTTCCAGCTGGGTTTGTTCTGTATTTTACTGTTAACACGGCTGTTACTATTGTTCAGCAGTTGTGGTACACAAGCTCTTCCCCTAAGTCTAGCTAGCTCTTTATAAATGGAAGACACTATTGTAGCTCCAGCTACCCCTTTGGGCAGGGGTGGTATATCTGTGATAAGGGTGTCTGGTGTTGGGGCTAAAAAGTCTGGGGAGTTTGTCTGTGGTGAGTTAAACGAGCCTTGGGTTTTTAAAGCGTGTCATATAAAAAACAAAAAAGGAAGTGTTGTCGATTCTGGGTTAGTAGTTTTTTTTAAGTCTCCAAGGTCATACACGGGTGAAGATGTGGTCGAGGTTCATTGTCATGGTTCTCCGGTTGTTGTAGATGTTGTTATTGAGTCTTTCTTGGCCTCTGGGTGTCGCATGGCAAGCCCTGGTGAATTTACAAAAAGAGCTTATCTTAATGAAAAAATTGACATGACCCAGGCAGAGGCTGTTTCTGATCTTATTGCTTCAGAAACAAAGGAGGCGGCTCGTGCTGCTCATAACTCTCTGGTTGGTGAGTTTTCTAGACTTGTTAGTGGGGTTATAGATAGGCTGGTGTCGTTTCGTGTTTTGGTTGAGTCATCTATAGATTTTGTAGATGAAGATGGGGTGGTTTTAGATAACAAGGCTAGGTCTTCTCTTGTGCCCTCTATTAAAAAAGAGGTGAGGTCTCTTAGGTCTTTGGTTGAGAGTTCAAAAGAAGGGGCTAGACTTCGTGAAGGTATAAAAATATCCTTAATAGGGCCTCCTAATAGCGGAAAATCTACCCTATTAAACCTTCTAAGCAAAGAAGATATTGCTATTGTTTCTGACGTTCCAGGTACTACACGAGATGTTTTGAGGGTTAGGTTAAACTTAGGTGGTGTTCTTTGTGAGCTGTCCGATACCGCTGGCATAAGAAGCTCTTCTTCAGACCCAATAGAAAGAGAAGGGATGAAAAGGGCCGCCAAAGAGGCTGGTCTTTCTGATTTAGTTCTTTTAATTTCAAGTCCTAATGAGCAGGTTGATTTTGACACCAAAGATGTTCCTTATTTAAGGGTTATAAACAAATTAGACTTGGTTGATGTTAAAGGCGCTTCTGGTGTCTATATTTCTTCTTTGACTGGAGAAGGTATAGAGAAACTAAAGGCTTCTATTTTAAGTGCTATAGGTTTTTCAGGTAGCTCAGAGGTTCCTGTTTTAGCAAGACGAAGGCATCTTTATTATCTGGAAAGGGCTTTGAAAAATCTTGAGAGGTCGGTGGAGTTGGCTGAGGAGAACATGGGCTTAGAGCTTGTAGCTGAAGAGCTGTCATTGGCTCACTTGGAATTAGGAAATATTTCTCGCCCCATGTCCTCTGATGATTTGTTGGGGGAAATTTTCTCTGAGTTTTGCATAGGAAAATAAAACTTGTTTATAAGTTTTTTTTCTTTGTTAATAAAAAAGAGGTTTGGGTTTTATCCGCTGTTTGTATGTCTTTTTAAGAAGGTTTTATAGTTGTTATGGTCAGGCTTCTTCACTACCTAAGTATATGTTTTTTCTCTAGAAATTTGGGTTTTCAACAGAAAATCGCTTTCCCTATAAAAACAACTAAAATATATATCTATATATAATAATACTAATAATAGTTATTAAAGCTGTGAATAAAAACATAAATATAGATCTTTTGGTCATAGGAGGAGGGCATGCTGGCGTCGAAGCAGCAGCGGCAGGCTCGCGCATGGAAGTAGATACACTTCTGGTGACACACAAAAAATCAAGCATTGGGCAAATGTCTTGCAACCCCGCAATTGGAGGCATAGGAAAGAGTCATTTAGCAAAAGAAGTGGACGCACTAGGAGGTCTTATGGCTAAAGCTGCCGACCTTTCTGGCATACACTTCAGGGTATTGAATTCTACAAAAGGCCAGGCAGTAAGAGCAACCAGAGCACAAACAGACAGAGAGCTCTATAAACAGTCTATACAAAGACAATTAGAGGAAGAAAAAAACCTCGAGATTATGGAGGGATCTGTAGAAAATATAATAATAAAAGAAGGTCAAGTTGAAGGGGTGGAGCTGGAATCAGGAGAAACAATAAAAGCAAAGAAAACCATATTAACCACAGGTACCTTTTTGGGCGGTGTGATGCATACCGGTGAACACCAAGAATCAGGAGGAAGAAAAGGAGATCCAGCAAGTAACATGCTGGCAAAAAAACTAAGATCACTGAACCTTAAAGTGGGAAGGTTAAAAACAGGAACCCCTCCCAGGTTAGACGGAGAGACACTAAACTGGAAAGAGTTTGAAGAACAACCAGGAGACAGTCCTACGCCGGTATTTTCATACACACAAACTAAAGAAGACCATCCTAAACAGATAAAATGTTTCATAACAAGAACCAACAAAGAAACACACAAAATAATAGAGAGCTCCTTAGGTAGATCACCTCTTTTTAGTGGAGCTATAGAAGGGGTAGGTCCAAGATATTGCCCTTCAATAGAAGACAAGATAACCAGGTTTGCAGACAAACTTTCTCACCAGATTTTTATAGAGCCGGAAGGGCTAAATACCAACCTTATATACCCAAACGGAATTTCCACTAGCCTGCCAAAAGACACACAAGAAGACTTTATAAAAACAATAAAAGGGTTTGAGGAAGCAAAAATTATTCAATATGGATATGCAATAGAGTATGACTTTTTTGACCCCAGAGAACTAAAACACACCCTAGAAACAAAAAAAGTAAAAAACCTCTTTTTTGCAGGCCAGATTAACGGCACCACAGGATATGAGGAAGCAGCAGCACAAGGAATATTGGCTGGAATAAATGCCGCTCTTTCACTAAAAAAAGAAAAGGAGTGGGTACCAGGAAGACATCAGGCCTACATAGGGGTTTTAGTAGACGATCTTGTTTCTCTGGGAACAAAAGAACCATATAGAATGTTTACAAGCAGAGCAGAATACAGGTTAATTCTTAGAGAAGACAACGCAGACATCAGGTTAACTCAAATTGGAAGAAAGATGGGTTTGGTGAATGACGGCCTCTGGGAGGCTTATGAACAAAAAATCAACTCTTCAGAGAAAGAAACAGAAAGACTAAAGCAAACAGTTTTACAACCAAAATCTAAAGAGGCGGGCGAAATAGAAAAAAGCACAGGAGAAGTAATACAGTCGGCCAAAACCTATTATGAGCTATTAAAAAGGCCAAAAATAAACTACCTAGACCTGCCCCTAAAAGACAAGATCAAAAACAAAACCGCAATAGATCAAATAGAAGCAGAAATTAAATATATAGGCTATATAAAAAGACAAAAACAAGAAATAGAAAAACTGCAAAAATCAGAAAATACCCTAATACCAAAAAAAACAGACTTTATGAAAGTGGTGGGCCTGTCTAACGAGGTAAAACAAAAACTATCAGAAGCCAAACCCTCAACAATTGCAAGAGCATCAAGACTGCCAGGCGTAACACCGGCTGCAATCTCGCTTCTCTTGGTCCACTTAAAGAAAACCAAAAAAGCATCTTGAAAGAAGAAGACAAAATAAAACAATACAAAGCGCTGTTATTAAAAGAAAACAAAAAACAAAATTTAATATCAAGAAAGCAAGAAAACAATATAGACAGCCACATAAGAGACTGTCTGTCCGCCTCTCCATTCCTTTCCTCAAACATCATTGACTTAGGGTCAGGGGGAGGACTCCCAGGCATTCCTTTAGCTATAACGAACCCCAAAAAAAAGATATATTTAGTTGAAGCCAGTCAAAAGAAGTGCTCCTTTCTACTACACACAAAAAACCAACTAGAGCTAGCCAACCTGAGTGTAATAAACGAAAGAGGAGAAAGCCTCCAGCCAGGCAATTTTAATACGCCACTCGACATCATAACCAGGGCTTTCGGTAGTGCGGCCAAGACAATAAAGACAATAGAAAAGATTCTAGAAAACCCCCAAAACCTGCTCAAACTTATGAAAACAGACGAGGCACTAAAAGAAGAAAAAATACCCAAGAACTACGAGATAAAAAAAATAGAAGATCTTGACTCAAAGGGCAAGGACAAGAGAAGAATCTTGGTTACAATAGGGATTAAAAAAGATGTATAAGATAGTAGTAGCAAACCAAAAAGGAGGGGTGGGAAAAACAACAACCGCCGTTAACCTGTCTGCATCTCTAAGCGCCATGAAAAGAAAAGTTTTGTTGGTAGATCTTGACCCACAAGCAAACGCAACAACCGGATCGGGACTACCAAAGAGCGAAGGAGAGGATGGGGCTTATGCTGCCTTAATGGGGCTTGAGGCGAAACAGATAAATAAATCTCCCAACAACTATGATGTTATGACTTCTGGGCCGGGGCTAATAGAAGCAGAATCAAGACTCAGAGGGATAACGGAAAGCGATGCAGCACTAGATCGCTCTCTAGAAGCACACTCCCACAAATACGACTATGTGTTAATCGACTGCCCTCCCTCATTAAACCTTCTAACAATAAACGGACTGAGGGGGGCACAAAACCTAATGGTGCCCATGCAATGTGAATATTTTGCTTTAGAGGGCTTGGCAGGCCTTCTAGAAACAGTAGACCAACTAAATGAATCTACAGGACACAATCTAGAGCTAAAATCTATAGTTAGAACAATGTATGATCCAAGGAACAAACTTACTCAACAAGTAACTAACGAGCTGTCGCAACATTTTAACGGAGTTCTCTATTCCACCGTCATACCCAGAAATGTAAAGTTAGCCGAAGCACCAAGCTTTGGAAAGCCGGTTTTGAAACACGAGCCTAGCGCAAAAGGAGCTTTGGCCTACCTGGCGCTGGCCGGTGAATTGGTGTCTAATATGGAGGGTGGTTTTAGAGAGAAGGTAGAAAGTGAATAAAGAAAAAACCTCTTTAGGGAGGGGGTTGGATTCTCTTTTAGGGGAAAGAAAGGCAGCACCCAAAAACCCATCTATAAATGAACTGCCCACAGAACAACTTACTCCTGGGGAATTTCAGCCTAGAACTAAAATGCACAAAGAAACTTTGGAAGAGTTAGCAGAAAGCATAAAAAACCAGGGGGTTTTACAACCACTACTGGTGAGAGAGAAGGCCTCTGGAAGGTATGAAATTATAGCCGGCGAAAGGAGGTGGAGGGCAGCACAAATTGCAGGACTAAAATCTATACCTGTCTCAATTAAAAAAGTAAACAACAATGATGCAGCGAAAATTGCTCTGGTAGAAAACCTACAAAGAGAGGATTTAAACGCCATGGATCAATCAAAGGGCCTTAAAAGGCTTCAAGTGGAGTTCAATTTATCTCAAGAGGAGTTGGCAAAATCAATAGGAAAATCAAGGTCCTCAGTGACCAACTTATTAAGACTTTCAAAGCTAGACAAAAAGGTACAGGAGTTTCTTGAGCTCGGAAAAATAGAAATGGGTCATGCCAGGGCTTTACTGGGGGTTGATGGAGCCACCCAAGTTTTGCTTGCCGAAGAAATAATAAAACAAAGCCTGTCTGTTAGAGAGGCAGAAAAACTAGTATCAGGAAAAAAACCCACAAAAAAACAAACCCAAAAAACCACTAAAGACCCCAATATTACCTCTTTAGAAAGAGAGCTTTCAGAGGGCTTGGGCGCAGGAGTAAGAATTCAAAGTAACAGGTCTGGAAAAGGAAAGTTAACTATAGAGTTTAAAGGGCTAGGCCAACTAGAGGGGATATTAGAAAAACTTAGGAAAAAATAACATTTCCTCTTGGATTGAAGTCATTAGAAACATATAATTGCGTCGGCCGAGAAAGCTAGATGGCAGAAAACACACTAACCCAAGACAAATTTATAGACCACCACCTCCAAAACCTTACTTTTGGTCAGTGTTCTGATGGTAAGTGGAGGTTCGCAGACAAACACATAAATATAGGAAAACAACAAAACGCTCACGAGGTTCAGAAAGACTATACTTGTAACCCAAAAGACATGGGCTTTAATGCAATACATGTGGACACCATGGCCATGTCCTTACTTCTAGGAGTTCTTTTTTGCTTCTTTTTTTGGAGGGTCGCTAAAAAAGCTTCCACAAATAAACCCTCTAAAACACAAAACGCAGTTGAGTACTTGGTAGATTTTGTTAAGGGTGTTGTTAATGACAACTTCCAAGACAAAAACAATAAATTAGTTGGCCCCCTCTCTTTAACAATAGTGTGTTGGGTTTTTCTTATGAACCTTATGGACTTATTGCCCGTTGATTTGGTTCCTTGGATTGCTAATGGCTTTCAGTCCTCAACAGCTTATGGACCGGTCCATTATTTTAAGGTACTGCCTATAGCGGATGTTAATGCCCCTATGGGGATGGCCTTGGGAATAGTGATTTTAATTCACTATTACAGCATAAAGAAAAAAGGCCTAGGTGGTTTTTTAGGGGAGTTAACACTACAACCTCTTGGCAAGTGGGCAATGCCATTCAATATGCTTATAGAGATACCGGGTTTTTATGCTAAGCAAATCGCACTTGGCTTAAGGCTTTATGGAAACCTTTTTGCTGGCGAGATGATTTTTATTTTAATAGCGCTTTTTTATGGAGCTTTCTTTGATAGTCTTTACGGAGCGGTATTGGGGGTTTTTGGAGTTTTGTTGCATTTGGCATGGGCTATATTTCACGTACTTATCATAGCTCTTCAGGCATACGTATTTATGATTTTAACAGTTGTGTTTTTAAACCAAGCACATGAAACACATTAATTTTTAACATTTACTTTATAAGGAGAAAAAAATGGAAGGAATAGAGATAGTAGCAGGAGCCCTAATGGTCGGTTTTGGGGCAATTGGCGGCGCTATAGGCGTCGGAATTGTAGGCTCTAAGTATATGGAAGGAATTGCAAGACAGCCCGAACTACAAGGCTACCTTTTGGGACAGTTCTTTTTTATGATGGCAGTTGTAGACGCACTGCCTATCATTTCTTTAGGGTTAGGCTTGTTGCAAATATTTGCTGGTTAAATAAACCAAGGACAGAACATGAATTTTAATTACACATTAGTAGGACAGTTAATAGCATTTATTCTGTTTGTGTGGTTTTGCATGAGGTTTATTTGGCCGCAGCTTCTTGAAATCTTGGAAACCAGAGAAAAAGAAATAAGTGATGGTCTAGAAGCAGCAAGCAGAGGAAAGAGAGAGCTCGAAGAGGCGGGAGTAAAAAAAGAAGAGATACTTGATGGAGCAAAAAAAGAAGCTTCCGAATTAGTAAATCAAGCATCACAAAGAGCTAACCAGCTGGTAGAAGAGGCAAAAACCTCTGCTCAGGAAGAGGCAGAAAGAATAAAAGTAGCCGCACAAAAAGACGTAGATCAAGCCGCAAAAAAGGCCAGAGAAGAGCTAAGATCTGAGTTGGCAGTATTGGCCGTTGCAGGCGCAGAAAAGATTCTGGGGTCAGAGATAGACCAAGAAAAGAACGCCGATTTAATAGATCAGATTTCTAAGGAGATGTAATTGAGCCTTGAAACATTAGCCAGACCATATGCTCAAGCAATCTTTGATCACTCTGAGGGGTGGAGCAAAGATTTAGATCAATTAGAAAGCATTATAAACGACACAAAAGTGAAGGACTTAATAAGTTCCCCTGACTTGGCTTATAAGCAAAAAACAGAAGCTTTTATTTCTCTATTTAAAGGAGAGGTAGAAGAGAAGACTATTAAGTTTATAGAGGTGTTAGGGGATGCAAAAAGGCTTTCTTTGATACCTGGCATTAACTCAGAATATAAAAGACTAGTGGCAGAGAAAAACAGCTCAACAGACGTTTTAATAACATCTGCCTATCCACTTTCACCTGAACAGTTGGAAGTTATTTCAAATAAATTGAAAAAAAAATACGGAGAAAATATTTCTGTAACAACAGAAGAGGACGCTTCGTTAATGGGAGGCTTTCTGGTACGAAGTGGCGATGAAGTCACGGATTACACCATTAAAGGAAAGCTTGGAAAACTTGTAAATCAAATAAGATAAAAAAATGGATGAATTAAACCCTTCAGAAATCAGTCAAGTAATTAGACAGAAAATAGACGCGCTAGACACAACTTCAGTCCCCAGCAATGAGGGCACAATAGTTTTTTTGGCGGATGGTATAGCTAGAATTCATGGCCTTGGAGAGGTCATGAATGGTGAGTTAATTGAATTTGAGCACGGAGTAATGGGAATGGCTCTCAACCTTGAAAGGGACTCTGTAGGAGCTGTTATATTGGGAGACTATAAATTACTCTCCGAAGGAGGCTCGGCTAAATGCACAGGAAGAATCTTAGAGGTGCCTGTTGGAGAAGCCATGCTTGGAAGAGTGGTTGATGCACTTGGAAATCCAATAGACGGCAAGGGAGAGATAAAAGCAGAGTCTAGCTCTCCTGTAGAAAAGGTTGCTCCAGGCGTTATATCAAGAAAATCTGTTGATCAGCCCGTTCAGCTAGGAATAAAGGCTATTGATAGCATGGTCCCAATAGGCAGAGGCCAGCGAGAACTTATCATTGGAGATAGGCAGACAGGCAAAACAGCAATAGCCATTGATGCGATAATTAATCAAAAAGAAACAGGCATTAGGTGTGTATATGTTGCTATAGGCCAAAAACAATCTTCCATTGCACAAGTAGTAAGAACTTTAGAGAAATATGGCGTTATGGACAACACTATAGTTGTGGCAGCCGCCGCCGCAGACCCCGCCCCTATGCAATATATAGCACCATTTTCTGCTTGCTCTATGGGAGAATACTTTAGAGATAAAGGAGAAGATGCTCTAATTGTTTATGATGATCTGTCTAAACAAGCGGTTGCGTACAGACAAATGTCACTGCTTCTTAGGAGGCCACCAGGAAGGGAGGCCTATCCAGGAGATGTTTTTTATCTCCACTCAAGGTTATTAGAAAGAGCAGCTAGAGTTAGCGAAGACTACGTCGAAAAATATACAGAGGGAAAAGTAAAAGGAAAAACTGGCTCTTTAACAGCACTTCCTATAATTGAAACCCAAGCAGGAGACGTATCAGCATTTGTTCCAACAAATGTTATATCTATAACTGATGGACAGATCTTTTTGGAAACCTCATTATTTAGTGCTGGACTGAAGCCGGCCATGGATCCAGGAATTTCAGTTTCTAGGGTAGGTGGAGCAGCACAGGTGCCCATTATTAAGAAGCTCGGAGGTGGAATAAAGACAGCTTTAGCTCAGTATAGGGAGCTGGAAGCCTTCGCACAATTTGCTTCAGACTTAGACGAAGCCTCAAAAAATCAATTAGATCATGGGGTCAGAGTCACTGAACTGACAAAACAAGATCAATACTCCCCAATGACGGTCGCAGAAATGGGCCTAGTTCTCTATGCAGCAAACGAAGGGTATTTAGCAGAAATAGAAGTAGAAAAAATTAAAGATTTTGAAAAGTCTCTACTTTCCTATATGAACTCTGAATATAAAGACCTTATGGACTCTGTATCTGAAACAGGCGATTACAATGACGATATCGCTGCAAGCTTTAAAGAGGGACTTGATAAGTTTGTCTCAACACAGACCTGGTAAAGTTTTATGGCTAACAGTAAAGAAATCAAGGACCAAATAGCTAGCATTGGCAATACCCAAAAAATTACCAGTGCCATGGAAAAAGTTGCTGTGAGCAAAATGAAAAAAACACAAGAAAGAATGCTAAAAGGCAGACCTTACGCTGACAGAATGGTTGAGGTAATTGGTCATTTGGCGGTCGGCCAACCAGAATACAAACCAAAGTACATGGAAGAGAGAGAGCCAAAAAATATAGCCATAATGGTTGTAACATCAGATAAAGGGCTATGCGGCGGGTTAAATGCAAACCTGTTAAGAGAGGTAACAAGTTTCGCAGCAAAAGAAGCACAGGACGGAAAAAATATTAGCTATTCTCTAATTGGAACAAAAGGACAGTCTTTTTTTAGATCGTTTGGGGGCAATGTCATCTCAGCAACAGAAAAACTAGGTGATGACCCTTCTATAGAACAGCTTGTGGGGTCAATGAAAATACTTCTAGATGCTTTTGCGGAAGGAGAATATGACAGAGTTTATTTGGCCAGTAATAAATTTGTGAACACAATGACCCAACAACCAAAGGTGGAGCAGTTACTTCCTTTAAAGAAAATAGAATCGGAGGAAGAAAAACCCCGCTGGGATTATATTTATGAGCCGGACGACTCAAGAGCTCTTTTGGATGGTCTAATGGGTAGATATATCGAATCTCTTGTTTATCAGGCGGTAATAGAAAATATAGCGTGCGAACAGGCGGCCAAGATGGTTGCAATGAAGAGCGCTACAGATAATGCAGGCAGCCTTATAGAGGAACTGCAACTTGTTTATAACAACGCCAGGCAAGCAGCAATTACTCAGGAGATATCTGAGATTGTGGGCGGCGCCGAGGCACTTTAATTAAAAATTGGATGTAAAAATGAGCACAGGAAACATAACGCAAATAATCGGAGCAGTAATAGATGTAGAATTTCCTAAGGAAAATCTACCTAAAGTATTCGATGCCCTAGAGGTAGATGAGACGGGATTAATTTTAGAGGTTCAACAACAACTTGGAGATGGAGTTGTAAGGACTATCGCGATGGGGGCTTCTGAGGGACTAAAAAGAGGTATAAGTGTATCTAATACAAAAGGCCCCATATCAGTTCCGGTAGGAGAAGAAACCTTAGGAAGAATTATGAATGTTCTTGGAGAGCCAATAGATGAAAAGGGAGAGGTTAAGGCAAAAAAAGCTATGCCTATTCATAGACCTCCCCCAAGTTATGAAGACCAAGCCGAGACAGCAGAACTTTTAGAAACAGGCATTAAGGTTATTGATTTAATTTGTCCTTTTGCGAAAGGAGGAAAGGTTGGTTTGTTTGGTGGTGCGGGAGTAGGAAAAACAGTAAACATCCAAGAATTAATTCGTAATATAGCCTATGAGCATAGCGGGTACTCTGTCTTTGCTGGAGTCGGAGAGAGGACTAGAGAAGGCAATGATATGTACCATGAAATGATAGAGGGTGGAGTTCTAGACAAGGTTGCCTTAGTTTATGGTCAGATGAACGAACCCCCTGGAAACAGACTACGGGTTGCCCTTTCAGGATTAACAATGGCAGAAAATTTTAGAGATGAAGGAAGAGATGTTTTGTTATTTGTAGATAACATATACAGGTACACACTGGCAGGAACGGAGTGTTCAGCCCTTCTCGGAAGAATGCCTTCTGCTGTTGGATATCAACCTACCCTTGCGGAGGAAATGGGCGTATTACAAGAAAGAATTGCCTCCACTAAAACTGGATCTATAACCTCTGTTCAAGCTGTTTATGTGCCAGCAGACGATTTAACAGACCCTTCGCCCGCAACAACTTTCGCTCACTTAGATGCAAACGTCGTTCTATCAAGACAGATTGCCTCTTTGGGCATTTATCCTGCTGTTGATCCATTAGATTCAAACAGCAGACAGCTTGAACCTGGAATAGTTGGCCAAGAACATTATGATGTGGCCAACTCAGTTAAGCAGATACTAAATAGATATAAGGAGCTGAAGGACATCATTGCAATTTTAGGAATGGATGAGCTATCTGAAGATGATAAGTTGGTTGTTGCAAGGGCTAGAAAAATAGAAAGATTCCTCTCTCAGCCTTTCTTTGTAGCCGAAGTATTCACTCAAGTACCAGGAAAATATGTTCCTCTGTCTGAGACGATAAGAGGGTTCAAAGGTATTGTTAATGGAGACTATGATGACATTCCTGAACAGGCCTTTTTAATGTCTGGTGGAATAGACGAAGTGGTGGAGAAGGCCAAGGAAGTTTAATAATGGCATCAATTACTTGTAACATTGTTAGTCCAGAAGGCGAGCTTTTCTCGGGAGAAGTTGAACAACTAACAGCTGAAGGGGGCGAAGGGGAGATAGCAATAACTCCTAGACACGCCCCTCTACTTACAAGTTTAAAGCCAGGACCAGTAAAACTAACTCTAGAGGGAGGAGGGGAAGAAGTCTTTTTTGCCTCAGGAGGTTTTTTGGAGGTTCAACCAGGTGAAATTACTCTTTTAACAGACGTAGCTGAAAGAGCAGATGGGATAGATGAAGCTGCAGCTGAAAGAGCTAAAGAGCTTGCAGAAAGAGAGCTGGAAGACCAAAAATCAGACCTAGATTACACTTTAGCGGCAGCACAACTAGCAGAAGCCGCAGCTAGATTAAAGGCACTACAAAAGCTTAGAAAAAAATAAGTTAAGACTAAATATTTGCCCGATAGAGGCTTTTGATATACAAAAGAACCATCATGAAGGTAGATTTCATAGTTTTAGCAGCAGGAAAGGGAAAGCGAATGGGGCAAGGAGACCTGCCAAAAGTTCTTTTGCCTCTAGCTGGCAGGCCCATCGCCCAACATCTTTTAGATACCATATCATCAATGAAAGAGGCTGCCGTTAGAATGGTAGTTGGCTATCAAGCATCCAAAGTTAAATCTTCGCTGAAAGTAAAAAGAAATACAAAATGGGTTATTCAGAAAAACCAATTAGGAACAGCACACGCTGTTAAACAAGCAGTTCCCCTTCTCAGGAAGGGCTCTATAGCTGTCGTTTTATATGGAGATGTACCTCTTGTTTCTTTAAAAACTATAAAAAGCTTAATAAGAGTAACTACATCTAAATCAATAGGAGTACTAACTTTCCAGACCGAAAATCCCAAAGGCTATGGAAGGATTATTCGAGATAATAATAAAAATATAGCAACTATTATTGAAGAAAAAGATGCATCTTTGGCTGAAAAAGCTATTAAAGAGGTCAACTCTGGAATAATCTCAATTCACTCATCCATGCTTGGACCATTGCTGAAAAAAATCAATAACAAAAATGCAGCTAAAGAATATTATTTAACTGACATAGTTTCCACTGCGTTAAAAGAGGGTATATCGTCAATCCCCTTACGACTAGATAATGGAAATGAGCTGTTGGGTGCAAATACACCCCTGGAACTTCACAATCTAGAGAGAATTTATCAAACAAACTTAGCTAACAAATTAATTAATGGAGGAATAGGGGTTGCCGATTCCAACAGAATAGACATTAGGGGCAGCTTAAATGCAGGAAAAGGCTCTTTCATTGATATCAACAATATCTTTGAGGGGGAAGTAGAAATAGGAAAAAGAGTTGAAATCGGGCCAAATTGCTTTATAAAAAACTCAAAAATAATGGAAGGAGCAATAATTAAGCCCAATACCGTTATAGAAGATTCCATAGTTGGACCTAATAGTAAAGTTGGCCCATTTGCCAGAATTAGAGGAGGCACCAAGCTCGATGCATCCACCGAACTGGGGAACTTTGTTGAGGCAAACAGGTCACAAGTAGGGGCTCTAACTAAAGCCAAGCATTTAGCCTATCTAGGCGATACCACGACCGGTGCGTCAGTAAATATAGGCGCGGGAACAATAACTTGTAATTATGATGGAAAAAACAAAAATAAAACTAAATTGGAAGATGGAGTGTTTGTAGGGTCTAACACATCTATAGTAGCCCCAGTAACCTTGTCGCAAGGCTCTTATACTGGTGCCGGCTCAGTCATAACTAAAAATGTACCTCGAGACAGCTTGGCCATAGGGAGAGCAAAACAAACCAATATAAAAAGGAAGAGAAACTGATGTGCGGGATAATTGGTGCAGCAACAAAAGAACCACTGGCAGAGAAGCTCGTTCAGGGCCTCGCCAGGCAGGAATACAGAGGGTATGACTCTTCAGGTCTGGCTGTTTTTTCCAAGGATTCGAACCAAATAGAGTTAATAAAAAAGGCCGGAAAAGTCTCGGAACTTAAATCTGCCATTCAAGAGTTTCCTCTCAGTGGCGACACAGGAATAGCACATACTCGTTGGGCAACGCACGGCCTTCCTGAAGAAAAGAATGCCCACCCCCATCACTCTAATCAAGAAGTCTATCTAGTCCACAATGGAATAATCGAGAATTATAAGGAGATAAAAACAACACTTTTGGCTTTAGGGTATAAATTCACCTCTGATACTGATTCAGAAGTTATTGGTCATTTAATACATGCCAAATTAGAACAAGGCAAGTTAGACCTAATTTCTGGAGTGCAAGAAGCAATAAAAGACCTTAAGGGAGCTTTTGCTTTGGGCGTCATTCATAAAGATGAACCGCAGGTTATTGTGTCTGCAAGAAAAGGAAGCCCCTTGGTGCTCGGAAAGGGCAAGGAAGAAAACTTTATAGCATCAGACCAATTAGCACTGTCTGATTTTGTAGAGGAATATATATTTTTAGAGGAAGGGGACACGTCCAAAATAACCCCAGAAGAAATAAAGATATGGAATGAAGAGGGGGTTGAAGTAAATAGGCCTGTGGTGGTCGCAAAAACAAATCAAGGAATGGTTGATAAAGGAGAGTATAGACACTTCATGCAAAAAGAGATCCAAGAACAACCAATGAAAATTCATGAGCTAATGATGGGACAGCTCACAAAAGAAGGGGTAAGCGCAAATATATTTGGACCAACCGCACCGGAAGTATTTTCTAAAATAAAACATATACAGATCGTTGCTTGCGGCACCAGCTATCATGCTGGACTTGTAGCAAAATATTGGATGGAGGGACTGGCAGGAATTTCTTGTAGCGTAGATGTGGCAAGTGAATTCAGATACAGAAATGTTGTTGTAAGAGAAGGTACCCTCTTTGTTACTATATCTCAGTCGGGAGAAACGGCAGATACACTAGCCTGTTTAAGAGACATTAGTGATTCAGGATATATGTCAAGCCTGGCTATATGCAATGTACCTACCAGTTCATTGGTTAGAGAATCAGAACTAGTTTTTTTAACCAGAGCAGGCCCTGAAATAGGAGTCGCCTCTACAAAAGCCTTCACCACACAGCTTCTAAGCTTATTAATGCTAACATTGGTTCTAGGAAGAGAGCATGGACTTTCACAAGCAGCAGAGAATTCAATTAATAATTCCCTTAGAGACCTTCCTGAGCTTCTTGAGAAGGTAATGGCATTAGAGCCTGAGATTATTAAGATGGCCGAAGATTTTGATGACAAGGAGCACGCACTTTTTCTTGGAAGAGGAATTCATTACCCCGTAGCCATGGAAGGTGCATTAAAGCTTAAAGAAATTTCTTACATTCATGCAGAGGCATATCCAGCAGGCGAATTAAAGCATGGCCCTTTGGCTTTAGTGGATGACAGCATGCCAGTAGTAGCGGTTGCGCCTAATGACGATCTACTAGAAAAACTCCATTCCAATTTAGAAGAAGTAAAGGCAAGAGGAGGAAAGCTTTATGTGTTTGGACACACCGATGCCTACCATCAAGGGTTTGCAGAGAAATTTATTGAGCTACCAGAGATCCCTGAGTTAATAGCCCCTTTAATTTATACTATTCCTCTTCAGCTACTTTCTTATCATGTTGCCGTTCTAAAGGGGACAGATATTGATCAGCCTAGAAATCTAGCTAAGTCTGTTACTGTAGAATGAAAATATGAAAAATACACTAGTCACCTTGCACATGCTATGGATGATAGTATGGACAGCTTTTTGGATATCTGAAGGGCCTTCCTCGTTTACCTTTTTGGAGTATTTAATTGTCATTTTTCCTTATGCTGTATCTTTACCAACTCTTTATTACTTGTCAGCTTCAGAAACCAAGGAAAGCCAAGAAGAAATAAATGAATAAACCTATAGAGGGCGGCTGTTTTTGTGGCTCAATTCGTTATAGTTTTGAGTCTGGCGATTTCCTTTCTTCAAATTGTCACTGTTCTATGTGCAGACGCACTTCAGGGGCCGCCTTTCTTTCTTGGATGGCCATTCCATTAACTTCCTTTAAATACAACAAAGGGACACCTAAAAAGCTAATTTCTTCATCTCATGGAACCAGATATTTTTGTAAAGATTGCGGAACTCCCTTAGCTTGCCTTCTTGATGAGTATCCTAAATATATTTATGTCACTATTTGTAGCCTAGACAAGCCCCAAGACTTTAAACCAAATGGCGACTTGTATATTGAAGATATGCTAGATTGGGTAAAAACATAATGAAAGGAAGAACTATAGCCATTATATTTATGAACACTCTGCCGCTTAAGAGAATCATCGCTTGTAGATTTTCTGGAAGCTGATAATCTTACTGTCTAATAGGGTTAATTAAAGAAAGAGGAAAAAAATGAGAGAAATTTTAAGAAATATATCTATTTTGATGATAACAGTATTCTTAGCCTCCTGTGGCGGCTCAACAATGCAATGCAATGATGAGGAGGTAACGGATTTAGTCTCAGAGATAGCAATTGACATCTACAATGAAGAAAACAACCAAATTTTTGTTCAAGGCGCTTGTAATGCATTTACCAACTCGATGCTGGCTCTACAAGGAATAGATTGTTCTGCTTTACAGGGGAGCTTTGTTTCAGAGGTCTTATATCCTGACAGTGTCATTGTTTCTGCAGTCAGAACAACCTCAACAACTGAAAGCGGTATTCAAAACTGCGCAGCCAATCTCGAGTTTGTTTTTAATGAAAGAGATGTTGCCGGCCTGGTCAAGAATTACTATTCAAAGGCAAGTAGCAACAATGATATCAAAACAAGCATGACGGACAGCATGACGACAGCAATGGTGTCGGCATTTATGCCTACCACAAAAACTACATCTGGCGTTTATGATGTTCAGTTAACAGATGACGGCGATAATTTTTATGTTAATTTGGAATTAGCTGAAGTGCCGCAACTTTAGGACCGACTTTAAAAAGAAAACAAGCCTTGTAGATTTTACTAGAACTGTTAATCTTCTCCCCCTTTTGAAAATCGAAGAGAATATCTATGTTATATGCAACTAAGTACATGAGCGACAAGCTTGCAATTACGCTTTCAACAGCATGTGCTTTGCATTGCCTAATGGTTCCTTCTTTCTTAATTGTAACTTCAGGGTTTTTTACACTATCGATTCATAATGAACTAATACATTATGCACTTTTGTCGCTGGCGGTTCCTATTAGTCTTATTGGGTTGTATTCAGGACACAAGAAACACAATGAGCCCTCTTTCTTTTATATTGGCATCACCGGACTGGCAATTTTAACTAGTGCTGTTTTTATTGGTGAGATTGTCTTTAATAACTTTGGCGAAGAAATATTATCGGTGATCGGCTCTATCATTGTTGTGTATGCACATTTTAGAAACTACCAAACCTGTAAAGAAATAGACTGCTCTTGTCACGCAGAAATCTAAGGAACCGTTTGGCCAATAAAAGCCAGTCCAAAAAAACTAGTGATTAGTCTATGTGTTGGCTACAGAGGTTATATCCATCTGATCCTGTTGTGACTTGGTTACTAGATATGTTTATGCATTCCTGAACAAGTGAAGATTCCTGTCTCTCAGTATATAACCAATCTCCTGAGACGAGCTGTTGATAGTCGTTCAAAAAAAGTAAATTTCTATTATTTTCTATTGAGGGCATCGACGAAGAAAGCGCATCAATTTCATTATAAACTTGCTCAAGTTCTGAGACTTCTCTGCTTTCGCTAATGGCCTGAAGATCCAAATCAAAATTTGGGTTGTTCTGATTCCTAAATATTACAGAAAGGCCTTGAGCAGCACCATAAGTCTTATAAATTTGTGTTTCAGTTTCCGATGTGAGTAATTTGCGTCTTTGACTGTTCGAAAGAAAAGTACCAAATTCTACAAATCTATAATTACCTAAATTAGTAGATTCTCCCTTCTCGAATAAAACTTTATTACTGTCAAATATCGCATTATCAATTGTTGTAATTTCTCTAATTTGAAAAGAGGTGTTGGCTTTAAGATTATTAAAATTTAAATCAATAATTTGTCCAGAGGAGTCAGTAAGCTGACCTTGTTCGTTAGAAAAGACTTCATAAAATGCAAAAAGATCATAAGAGTAGTAACCATCAGAGAGGTACTCTCTAGGTGATTCAGAAAACAAGGCAAACCTAGTCGTGCTAATGGGGGTTTCGTTTAATATGGCCTCTACCAAAAGCCTATCAACCTGGGTTCTCATGCTAACCCCATATTCTTGTTCTAATAAATAGGAAACTTTGTAGCTCATTTGCAAAAAAGAGACTATCTTTATTGCATATTGTTTAAGCTGCTCATTGCCACTTTCTATAAAGTCTTCATAAAAGCTAGATGGGTTTATTCCAAACAAAGAGCTCAAATCACCAAGAACTTCTATAACCTTCGGCATAACTCTGGAGGCCACGGCATTAGCTTCTTCTTTACATCCATCTACATCAGATATATTTGCATTTCCTATCTGATCAGTGACATAGATCATAAAGAGAGAGGTAAGGGGGGTAACATTGGCTCGATACTCCCCTTGTTCTCCGCTTGGTCCATTAGAGTAATAAGGAAAGAAGTGCATTTGATAGGCCTCATTAACAACCCCTGTATCTGAATCAACTGCACCAACTGGAATATTGGCTATTCTCGGTCTATTTCTTGCACACTCTAATGAAAAATTTTCTATAGCGCTAAAATCCTCCTCCAGAAAATAATAAAACTGCTCTTCAGCATCTTCATAGGCACTTGGTTCGTTTATATCTTGTTGTAAATTCCAATTCATATCTAGAAATATATTTGCTCCAGATATATATCCATCGATAACTTTTGTTTTTAAAAGCTTTCCATCTCCCATAGAGCCTCCTCCACCACCGCACGCAGATAAAAGTAAAAAAAACATCAAAAAAAATACTTTTTTCATAATTTAAAACTTAAGCCAAGAAGATAAATTTAGAAAGAAAAACCAATGTCAGAAACCAAGCGCCAGATGATATGGCTTTAGCGTCTCCGGTGGAAATTTTTATTGCCACATAAGCTATAAAGCCCAAAGCAATTCCGTTTGCTATAGAGAAAGTTAGAGGGATCATTACTATGATTATTAGAGCAGGCAGCAGCTCAGTAGAGTCTTCCCAGTTAAGCTTATCCATTCCTCCAAGCATTAGTATGGCAACATAGATAAGTGCTCCAGCAGTAGCATAAGCGGGCACTATTGCAGCAAGAGGAGAAAAGAATAGTGCAACCAGAAATAATGACCCAACAGTTATGGCTGTTAGTCCAGTTCTACCTCCAGCTTCAACTCCAGCCGAGCTTTCAACATAGCTTGTTACGGGAGAGCATCCAAAAACTGTCCCTATAACACTTGAAGTACTATCAGCCTTTAGTGCCCCGTCAAGTCCTTCTGCATTTCCAGACTCATCAATTAAATTTGCTCTATTTGCCACGCCCAAGAGAGTGCCTGCTGTATCAAATAAATTAACAAATAGAAAGGACATGATTATGCTTATCATGGCCAGATCAAAAGCACCCATAATATCTAATTTCATGAAAGTTGGGGCTATCTCAGGAGGCATAGCAATTAGACCATTCAACTTAATTAGTCCTAAAAATACACCAATAAAAGTTACTGCCAGTACCCCAATAATAATTGCTCCAGCAATCTTACGTACTGCTAGTATGGAAATTAATAGAAATCCTAAAGCAGCCAGAAGGGTTTCAGTTTGAGAAAAATCTCCAAGACTTAGAAAAGTGGCATCATTAGAGACTATAATTCCGCCATTCCTTAGACCTATAAATCCTATAAAAAGACCTACTCCGGCCCCCATAGCAACTCTTAAGTTAATAGGGATGCTGTCTAGCATCCAGCGCCTTAAAGGAGTCACGCTCATAATTACAAAAAGAACACCCGCCAAAAATACTGCACCAAGAGCTATTTCCCAGGAATATCCCATCTCGCCCACCACAGTGTAAGTGAAGAATGCATTAAGACCCATTCCAGGAGCTAAACCAACAGGCCAATTAGCATAGAGCCCCATTGCAAAACAAGCTATAGCTGCAGCCAAACATGTTCCAACAAAGCTAGCTCCGGGATCCATTCCACTCGCTGCCATCATCTGAGGATTTACAAAAATTATATAAGCCATTGTGATGAAAGTAGTTAACCCTGCCATCAACTCTTTGCTAATAGTAGTTCTGTGGGACTTGAGTTGGAAATAATTTTCAATAAATTTCATTAATACAAGGTTAAACGGAAGCAATAGAAATGCAATAAAAAAAATGCACCAAGGAATTTATTAAATATAGAGATTGCACTTTTTAGGTGCAAAATTTAGAAAAATTCATTGTAATTAAGGCGTAGAATTTGTAACTGGTTCTGTTAAGATTCTAAACTTAAATTTAAACAATCCATAAGGTACAAAGAATGAAAAAATTTGACTCGAAAGGAAAACTTTTTCTCAGTTCAATAGCATTATTTATTAGCATAAATTTATTCTCAGAATCACTCATAGAGGAAGTAGTTGTGACTGCTGAAAAGCGAGCAGCAAGCTTACAAGATGTCTCTAAATCAGTTACTGCTTTGACAGAAGAAGAACTAGAAACAAAAAATATAGTTGATTTTGTTGGCCTAAGTGCAATTGCACCTGGAGTTACGGTAGCCAAAAACGAAGGATATAAAACAGTTATTTCTATTAGAGGAGTGGGAGATGAAACGAATCAAAATGCAATAGCGGCCCCTTCTGTTGCCTTACATATGGATGGAATTTTTGTTGCTTCTAAATTCTCACTTCGAACAGATTTCATAGACCTTGAAAGGATTGAAGTTCTTAGGGGACCTCAAGGCACGCTGTTTGGTCAGAACTCTACCGGAGGAACAATCAATGTAATTAGTAAGAAGCCAACTCTTGATGAAGTGTCAGGAAAAGTCGATCTAACTTTAGGAGATTATGGTCTTACTAAAACCAGAGGAGCAGTTAATCTGCCTCTTTCTGACAGAGTAGCAACCAGAATGTCCTTTGTCATAACAGACAGAGATGGGTTTAGTGACAATATAGTTACTGGTCAAGATTTGGATGACGCCAATCATGTTAGTTTTAGATCTGATTGGATTGTAGAGCTTTCTGATTCAGCAAGCCTGAGAGTATTTGGTCAGTACTTTGACGCAGATAATAATGGTGCGGCAATGAAAGGGTTAGATGATGCAACTTCTGATCCTAGAAAATTAGCACAAGACTCTAGATCAGAATACGAGCTTTCTTCTGAGATCATTGGAGCAATATTAGACGTTGAGCTTGGATTTGCAGGTCTAAAGATCCTGGCAAGCAAACAAGAAGATGATATCTATGTAATGCGCGATAATGATCGTCACAATCTGGGTGATGTTCATGCTTCAGGTCCTTTAGCAGGAATTCCTTATATCCCGGCTGAATATAGACCCGAGACCTCTGTTGTAGATACAACCACTTTTGAGGTGAATTTAATTTCTAACGAACCATTAAACGGAAAAATAGATTGGATATTAGGGGCTTTATATTTTGACCACGAAATAGCCAACTCAATATATGAAGTAAAAGACGTAAACAACATCAAGCAAGTTAGTCAAATAGATGGAGTTTATACTCCATACGTTCATGACCCAGTTTGTGCTACAAATCCATTTGCAGGAGTTTGTTTTGCAGCTTATGACGCTGAATTGGGCTTTGTATCAGAAGCTTATCCTACAAGAGAATCTAAATCTTTATACGGACAGGCTACATATAACGTAAGAGATGACATGCGATTCATATTTGGCCTTAGATACACAGAGGATTCTTTTTCAAGTGATGTAACAAACTTCTTTGGGTTACAAACTTATTTAATTGAGGACGAGATAGACGAAACAACAGGAAGGTTAGCTATCGAGAGAGATATTGATGAAGACACCATGATTTATGCTTCTTACACGAAAGGCTTTAAGCCCGGAGGAAGTAATCTTACTTTTGGATATCCTGAAGATGATGAAGGGTTTGGTGCCCAACCAGCTCCGCAGCTAATCTTTCCTTTGTTTGAAAGCGAAATCATTGATGCCTATGAGTTTGGTATAAAAACAGATCTTCTTGAAGGAAGAATGAGAGCAAATATCTCAGCTTTCTCTTATGATTATGAGAACCTACAGTTTCAGTCAACTGATCCTGATATTTATAGAGGGGGTGTAGCAAACATACCTGAGTCAGAAATGAGCGGACTTGAGCTGGAGTTAATAGGAGTGCTTTCGGACTCACTAACTATGGACTTAAGAGTTGCTTTCTTAGACACGGAAATAACAGCAGACTACGAAGCCCTAGACAATATAAAGGCGGAGCTCTATTTCTTTGGAGAAGAGCCACTTAGATATGCCCTTCGAGAAAACATAAAAGGGAATCAGTTAGCAAAAAGTCCAGAATTCACAGCAAACCTAGGTTTGCAATATGTTACTCAGTTAGAGTCAGGAAGATCGCTTAGATCAACCGCAGAATTAATACACAGAGGAGACTTCCAACAACGTGTATTCAATAGTCCATTCGTAGATAGAGTAGATGAATATACGGTATTAAATTTCACAGCTAGCTTAGATCTTAATGATGATAATTGGGGACTAGACTTAATGTTGCTTAATGCAACTGATGAAAATGGAATGAATTCAGCCATGACAGATGTATTTGGAGTAGCAGGAACTGGTATAGAGCTAATTCCTCCAAGACAAGTCATGGGCCGAGTTAGTTACGAATTCTAAAGCTGGTTTAGAATAAAAGGCGATCTGAACTGTGCTATTATCAAGCACAGTTTAATCGTAATTAAATTTCATGGAAAAGCTCTACATTAAATCAGAAGAATTAATAGAGGACTCATTCCAGCTAGCCTGGGACATATATGAGAGTGGTTACAGGCCCAATCATATTATAGGCGTTTGGAGGGGTGGTACTCCCATAGGAATAGCAGTTCAAGAGTTATTAGAAGTTTTAGGAGTTCAGTCAGATCATATTGCGATCAGAACATCTTCCTATTCTGGGATAGGACAACAAAATAAAGAAGTCAAAGTTTACGGTCTAAACTACATGATAGAAAAACTAAAGGCAGAAGACTCTTTATTAATAGTAGACGATGTTTATGATACAGGCCTCTCTATACAACAAATAATTACTGATTTGAAAAAAGCTCTAAAAGAGAATTCTCCTGAAATAAAAGTTGCAACACCCTACTTTAAACCAAAAAATAACAAAACAGACTTTAAACCTGATTATTACTTACATGAAACGGAACAGTGGTTAGTATTTCCTCATGAATTAGAAGGCTTAACCAGGGAAGAAATCAAAACTAATAAACCAGAGCTTAAAAGACTCATTAGCAAGATAACCCCTTTATTAAAAAATAAATAAAAGATAAAACCATGAAAACTAAGATACCCCCGCCAATAGTAACTCTTGTTAGTGCATTATTAATTTTCTTTTCAAAAGAATTATTCCCAAACTACGCTTTTGACTATCAAAGCATGCTGAGTATAGTGATTTTTGTCTCGGGTCTTATGATATTGATTAGTGCTGTTTCTTTGTTTAAGAAAAAAGAAACAACTGTAAATCCTATGAGCCCCGAAAAGGCTTCTAGTCTTGTTGTAGATGGAGTATTTAAGCACACAAGAAACCCAATGTATTTGGGTATGTCAGTAGTGCTTCTCTCTATCTCAATTCAATTTAACCT
>Ga0208261_1000062_pt1 | contig 42885 bp, 39 predicted proteins | sample Knorr_S7_td_DCM__FD_185595 | JGI IMG/M metagenome (GOLD analysis project Ga0208261, IMG submission 185595) | Marine microbial communities from Southern Atlantic Ocean transect - Knorr_S7_td_DCM_ad_131m_LV_B (SPAdes) (version 3) | ecosystem: Environmental > Aquatic > Marine > Oceanic | place...
TTGATAGGCGACGCACTAATATTTTACGCCCTATCAATTTTGACAAATCTATGAGGGTGCTAGATGTCGGCGCTGGCACGGGTGTCATGAGTCGTTATGCAGCAGAGAGGGGCGCAGAAGTTGTTGCTCTTGAAGGTGACAGTATGCGTGCCGAGTTGGCCTCTTTACGATGCGAGGGTCTCAACGTTGATGTTCGCTGTGGGTCTGTTAATGATTTTGATGACAGCGAAGGTTTCGATTTAATTCTTGTGATTGGTGTTCTTGAATATGCGACTAGCCACCCTGCTGGTTCGTCCGGATTCCTTAAAAAATTATCTCAACTGCTTAATCCTGATGGGTCTATTGTTATTGCAATTGAAAATCAGATGGGTCTTGCTTATTGGATGGGGGCAAATGAGGACCACCTTAATGAACCGTGGGTTGGTTTAGAGGGTTATGTTTCAACTAGTTCAGTAAAAACTTTTTCAAAACCTGTACTTTCATCTCTCCTCACCGATGCGGGATTCAAACATCAAAATTGGTTATACCCATTTCCTGATTACAAACTGCCTTTGACGATCCTTAGCGATCGTGCGTACATGGAAAACGACCGTGTTGATTTAATAGACCAGCTTGTAGGTTCGCCTGTGGATCGCAGCCGTTCAGGTGTTTTGCCTTTCTTTGACACCAGAGCTTTACATCGTCAAGTAGTTGATTCTGACATGGGTCAAGATATGTCTAACTCTTTTTTAGTTATTTGCAGACTTAATGAATCCAAATCGATTCTTGACGAGGATGTTATCGCTTGGCGCTTTTCTGGGGACAGGAAGAAAGACTTCTTAGGGGTTAGACAAGTAACTGTTGAAGACGGAACACGCAAAATCAATCGGAAGCCAGCATATGAAAATATTTCTTCTGAATCTTCTTGGCTAATTCAAAAAAATGACGAGTCTCCATCTGAGAAATATGTTTCGGGTCCGAATCTTGAACAGTTGGCGTTGAGAAGTCTGAGAGAGGGGAATCTAAAAGATTTTGAAACTCTTTTGTCGAAGTTTGATGATTGGTTGACGCTCAATACTTGCACCCCTCCCGCAGATTCGGAAATACACCCTTTCCTCACTGACCTGTCCGCTGAAGTTCTAAATGAGGAATTACTTGATTGCGGTTTCGACAATCTGGTTTTCGAAGATGGAGCCTTAAAACTAATTGACGATGAATGGTCGGCTTCAGGCGGAGTTAATGTCGATCTTGCTATAGCCCGCTCCCTATGGAAACTTTCTTATCTGATTGTTAAATCAGGCTCTAAGGTCCCTTGGACTTCGAATATGTCTATCGAGGATTTAACTATCAAATTCCTTGAGATGTTTCCGAAAGATCTAAGAAATGATCTCCTAACCGATTTTTATAAAGCTGAAGCCAGCCTTCGTTCTGTAGTGATGTCTGGTCAAATTACTGACCATTTGGAGGATTTGTATGAAACTAATCGTCGAAGCGTGAACAGTGCTTTTTCGATTCATTCAACTCAAGCGAGTTTTCGTAGTAAATTTTCTTGGTTGAAACGTTTTCCTGGTGGACGATTGTTAGCTAGGTGGACTAGGCCTCGTTGACGATAAATCTGTTACTCCACCCAAATTCGACAGAAGCCATCATTGCCAATTTCTTTATAACCGACATTTTTTAGCACTTCAGCTACTTCTTGTTCTTTAGTGTTTTTAAGGCATACCGCGTCTGGACTAAGAACTCTCAAGGCGTTTTCGAAACTTTCAGTTCCGTATTCTGACCTGCCAGTTTCCAATCCTCGGGAAAGAATTAATCTTTCGTCTGATCGGAACTCTTCCCCTGCGTGTCTTCCAGTCAAATAAGCAGAACGCGGGTTGACTGAACGAACCTTTGAAGTCAATACAGAAACTGAAAAATCTACATTTTCTGGCCCTGCTACTATGCCTCCCGGGCCGACTATCTCTATAAGACTTGAAGCGCTTTGTTGTTCTGGTTGAGGAAGATCATAGGCAGGTGGCCAAACTATTTCTGTTTTTCTGTTATCAGAGCTTGTGATGGGAGTTCCTAATGCCAAAAAAGTTGCCACTAAGATTGTCGAGGCGATTACAGGGGCGCCTCTAATCCCCGCTCGAGGTGCGATTAAAACGAGTCCGACCATTGCCGGTACTGGTAAGACCCAGAGAGTTCTCCATGCAACTGCATCTACATCACCGATTTCATTCATAACGTCAAGTATTCCTGGGGTGAAGAAACCCAGAAATACGACTATCGGTCCTGCGAGTAATACCAGTCTGGATGATCTGTTTTTTATAGTGATCCAAGATGTGAGTATGCAAATCATGATTATGAATGTTGTCGCTCCTCTGTCAAATACCATTCGTAAAATTTCTATAGGTTCATTGCCGCTGTCTAGAAGTTCTTTGGGGCTGATACTTGCTATAAAACCTTTAGCGGCTTGAAGTTTTTGAGGCTCTGAGAGAATTGTATAGAAGCCAGCGATAATCGCTGGAGTGATGGCAATTAAAGACTGGATTAGTCTCTGTGGTTTTTGTTGCTCGATTGAAGTCACGGCTACTGCTGCCAATACGACCGCTGGCACCAGGAACGCCGCTGATGAACTTAATCCGATTCCTGCTATCCCTGCGAGTGTCACTACGTACAGGGATCTCTTCGAACCTGTTCTTCCCCAGTTGGCACCATGATGCCAGAGCATCGGTATAACTAAAAGTAAAAGGACCGCTTTACCTTGCCAGGATCTTCCTGCAAAAAAATTTCCGAATGATGCGTGCATCTCACCATCAACAATCAAAAAAGCGGTCCCCGCCCAGGTCGCCAACGCTGGCGATCTTGCTCCTAACCCCCGCAGTAGTCGCCATGTCGCAAGAACCCCCAGAGCGGCAATAAGCGGCCCCCAAGCAAAATATGTTAAAGCCGCGGCTGTAGCAGGAATATGAGCGGACACTGCCCCTATTAAGGATTCGATCGAGGTTTGAAGCCCTGCTGGCCTTTCTGTAGGGAGGCTGTTATCGCTAAAGATTGTGTCTCGTTGTGGTAGTTCTTCTGCATGTTCTGACACCCAAGTGGAGTGATTTACGAGAAAAACGTCATCTTGGTCCGGGCGGACCATTATCAAAGACAGAAATGCTGTTAATAATGCGAGTGCGATGACAAGAATTGTCCCTAATCGTGAGAGTTCTCGAGTCCGCTGTGAAGTTGTTGTCCTGTCACTTTCCCAGGAGTTTTTGAACGAGAAAAAAAGGACTCCTATCAAAAGGATCCATGCTAACGGCCAGAGTAATCCGTCTAGATCTACCCAAGCTAATAGGGCTGACACCGCTATTAGTGAAAGAAAAATTACTGTATGAGACTTGTTTTGTGTACTTGTAAATGATGGCGGGTCATTTGCGGTTTTGTATTTTTCTGAATTGTTAAAAAGAGAATAGATAACTGCTGCGAACACGATGATTCCAGTTATCAAAGCTGTATCTCTTTCCAGGTTGAAGAGTTTCGAAACATGAAATGTAAGTGTCCATGAAGCTATAAGACCTATGACTACATCTATTAGATGGTCACAGGTTCTTATTGCTTTGAGGTTTAGGTCAGTGTTCACTTTGTTTATGTTTGCCTCAGTAAGTCCAATACAGCATCTTGGTGATGTCGGATTGGATCAATTTTTTCTTCGCTGATCACGGAGTTGTCTAAAGCTGAAAAAGCTGGTCTTTCTGCAACACGGTTTAGTTTTTCTGCTTCCGATGGAATTACACGGGTTGGATCATTGTGAGATTTTTCGGCAATGAACTTTGCGAACTCGCACCAGTTCGTCGTTCCTTGATTTGTTGCATGCACCACACCCTCATAGCGTAACTCTGCAAAATGTTTGATCACCGGTAATAGGTCGGAAACAAAAGTTGGATTTGCACGACGGTCATTTGGGACTTCGATCGGTCCGGTTTTCTTGAAACTTTCAAGTATCCATTTCACCATGTTTGAATCATCTTGAGCTTGAAGCCATGAAGTTCTAATAATAGTTGCATTTGGTCCTGCACCAATTTCACCATCGAGTTTTGTTTGCCCGTAAACACTTAATGGGTTGGGAAGCTGCTTCTCGTTATAAGGAATTTCAGTTTTTCCATCAAAAACAAAATCAGTTGAAATATGAACTAAGTGGGCTCCGACTTTTTTGCTCAGCTCACTTAATTGTTGGGGCAAAGTTGCATTTATCTCTTTTGCTAATTCCGGGTTTTTTTCACACCCGTCAACATCAGTCCAAGCTGCACAATTGATCAATATTGAAGGTTGACTAACCTCAATCGCTTCTTGTATGTCGTCTTTCGATCTTAAGTCGAGCTCTTGTCTGGTGGGCGCAACAACTTTTCCTTCTTGTTCGAAGACTTTAGCTACAGATCTTCCTAGGCGACCCGAGGAACCACAGATGAAAACCGTCATTGCGGCTCGTTTCTCAACGGCTCCCACCACTGCCTGTTTTGTTTGTACCAATCAACAGTCTTCTCAAGTCCTTTTTCGAAATCACATTCTGGTTGCCATCCGAGCTGATGAATTAAATCTGAATTTATTGAGTAACGCCTATCATGACCTGCTCTATCGGGTGTTTTCTGAATCAACGAACTGTCAGCTTCACACAACTCAATGAGTCTTTCAGCGAGTTCTAAATTTGTTTTCTCGTTACCTGCTCCTGCGTTGTATACGCAGCCTTTTTCTCCTTTTCTTAAAACTGTGTCTATTGCTTCGCAAGTATCTTCGACATTGCACCAGTCCCTTATGTTGAGGCCATCTCCGTATAGGGGAACTGTTTTACCTTCGAGAAGATTTGTTATAAAAAGAGGAATTATTTTTTCTGGGAATTGGTTCGGACCATAATTATTAGAAGGTCTAATAATACTTACTGGCAGCCCATACGTTTGATGATACGACAAGGCAATCAAATCTGCAGCTGCCTTTGTTGCAGAGTAAGGAGAGGAGGGATTCAGAGAGTCTTCTTCGGTGAAAGAACCCTCACCGATTTTGCTTCCAATCGACCCGTAAACCTCGTCAGTGGATATGTGAACATATTTTTCGATTTCATTTTTAAGTACAAGTTCACAAAGATTTGCGGTCCCAGTGCAGTTCGTTTCAATGAACGGACTGGGGTCAGAAATAGATCGATCCACATGACTTTCTGCTGCGAAATGAACTACGCCGTCACACTCTTTGATAGCTTCATCAAGTTTCTTTAGGTCACACACATTTCCATGAATGAACTTATAAGAATCGTTTTCTTCGACTTCTTTAAGATTGTCTAAATTGCCTGCATATGTAAGCGCGTCATAGACGATTACTTCATCACCTTGTGCTATCAATTTTTTTGCATAAGCCGACCCTATGAATCCTGCACCTCCTGTTATTAAAAGACGCATTAGGAATCTGCCTGAAATTTGGGTTGCAAATGTTCCTCTATGCCTTCCAAAAGAGGATTCGATTGGTCTCTTTCTGAAAGTATTGGGTTATCGATTTCCCAATCTGCTCTAATTTGGGGATCGTTCCAAGCTACGCCTAATTCATCTTTAGGATCGTAATAACTGTCAACTAAATACGTGATCGTTATGTCTGTTATAGCAGCAAATCCGTGAGCTACACCTGGTGGGATATAGACACCTTTTTGTTCTGAGTTGTTACTTGTTCCCAGTTTAAAATTTTGCGTTGCTCCTTGTGTGGGTGAGTCCTGTCTAAGATCATGGAGTACTACTTGAGCTTGCCCATGTGATACGTACCAGTAATCTGACTGATTCATGTGGTAGTGGAATCCCACTAAAGTTCCTTTTGATCGGTCTGCTCTATTTGATTGGATCATTGGCCGAGTTTCAGGTAGCCACTCTTGTCTCCATGTCTCTATAAAAAATCCACGGTCGTCCTCAAATATTTGAGGTTCGGCAACAATTACGCCATTTATAACTTCTGATTTTTTAATTTCAACCATTTTTAAGGTTCACTTTTGTTCCATCACCAAGCATCAACGAAGTTGGTTCTTGAACTTCTGATTCCTTTCCATCGATTTCAACTTCTCTTCCTAAAACTGATTTAGTCAATTGTGTCACTCCACTTAGATGACTCTTTTCCATGATTACTGACCGTTCCACAGATGAATCCTCTATTTTGCATTCATCCCCTATTGAAACATAAGGCCCGATATCACTTCTTTCTATTCTTACTCCGGATCCAATTACTATCGGCCCTTGAATATTCGAATCTATTATTTCAACGTTTTCCCCTACGACTATCTCCCCTTTTAGTGTTACTGTCTCGCCTATTTGGCTTAGAAAAAGTGATTCGATTTTCTCTAGTATCAGTTCATTGCATAGCAATAAGGGATCCTTCTTTCCCGCATCTATCCACCAGCCTTTTAATGTTCTGTGTTCTACGTTTTGATTCTCATCGATCATCCATTGGATTGCGTCAGTGATTTCCAATTCTCCCCTATTGGAAGGTTCGATGGCTTTTACTGCTCGATGAATTGTCGAATCAAAAAGGTAAACCCCTACAAGCGCTAAGTCTGATTTAGGATTTTCAGGTTTTTCGACAAGACCTTTAATAGCCCCTTGTTCATCAACTTCAGCCACTCCAAAAGATTGCGGATTGTGAACTTTTGCTAAAAGTAGTCGCGCATTTGTTGAAGACTTTTCGAAACCGTCAACTACGTCATGAAGAGAATCTTCAAACATGTTGTCGCCAAGATACATTACGAACTTTTCTTTTCCTAAAAAAGGTTCAGAGATTAAGACAGCATGAGCTAACCCCAGTGGCTTTTCTTGTTTTATGTAAGTTATGTTTGCATCCCATAGAGAACCGTTTCCAACAGATTTTTCAATCTCTTGTGCTGTGTCACCTACGACTATTCCCAATTCTGTGATTCCAACACCTACTAAATCTTCAATTACGTAGTGGAGTATTGGTTTATTTGCTATTGGCACCAATTGTTTGGCTGTTTTATGGGTTATTGGCCGCAATCTTCGTCCGCTTCCCCCTGCCAAAATAAGACCTTTCATCACCGGAGGGTACCTTCCTTAAGGACATTAAGTGACTACGGGAATTTAACGACCTGCAGCTTTTGCTATTTGGACAAGGAAAACAAGTATGGTTACGGCTGCTTTTTGGGCTTGACCTCCGTTTATAGAAAATGTTTCTGCGATCTTTTCAAGAGCTCTCTGGTCTTCTGTCGCAGCCTTATAGGCGGTTTCAACATTATGCACACCATCAATCAAGGGAGGTTCCGTTAGTGGCTTGGAGCCGTTTTCGTTAGATGAAAGATTTAATAAAAAGGCCACTGCCCATACCGCTGAGAACTGGAATTCGTTTGGTGTCATTTGCAAGTGGTCTGCTGAGTCAAGTAATGACTGCCATTCTTCTTCTGTATAGCCAGTGGTAACCCTGTATTCATCCAGTCGTTCTTCTGGAAATTGGGTCGCTGCTTCGGGTGGGCCATAGTTGACTCCATACCAGTTTGATTTAAGTCCGAACTCTCTTCTGAAGCGATTACCGGTAATTACGAAACGTTGCCCGTCGCGCGCTCTAAATTCTATCTCTTCCGCTCTTCCACCGTCATCACCGAATCCATCACGTGAAATGACTTCTATTTCATAAAGTGGAGTTAAACCGAACCGCGAAATTACATCATTTACGGTTATTTCTTTCGTCCATTTGTGTACAGGATTAATTGATACATCATCCCCTGCGTCAGGAACACCTGGGAAATCTGCAGTTATCGTGTGGCCGCCAGTTGATGCAGAGAATTCAGTTCTAGCTATTTTTCCATCTTGGTATCTAACCATTCCTGCTGTATTTCTTATGGCAGTATCTGATCTGGAGTCCTCGTTTGACCATGATCTATTTCCAGAACGGCTTCTTCTTCCTTCATAGACCTGACATCGGATGGTGTCACATGTTTTCGCGTATGCATAACGTTTTTCGGCTAGTGCGTAAGAACGAGCTGCTACCGATTGGACCTCTAGTGCAGCAATTCCAGCTCCACCTCCCATGTCACCCCATTCGGGTGGCATTTCACGTGGAACCACTGAACGCAAATATTGTTCGATTGGCAACCAATTAACAGTTCTTTGGTTTCCTTCAGCCCGAGCTGCTCTGATTTCTCCCCGGTACCACGTGGCTTTGTTTGAGCCTTCGCAAACCTGAAGAGTCCAATCAAGGTCTGCTTCAGTTGTGTCGAGTACCTGAAATACTGAACCTGGTTGAGGAGTCGTCGTAGTTGGTGGTGTTGTTGTCGTTGACGGCATTGTTGTTGTACTTGTGGTAGTTGCAGGAGTCTCGCCCGGCAAAGTTGTGGTGGTCGTAGTCGTAGTTGTTGTCGTAGTTGTTGTCGTAGTTGTAGCCCCTGGAGGTGCCATGTGTGCCGCTCTTATTCTTACTATGGGACTTGAAACATAAATTCCTGTGTTAGTAAAAGGCCCGGAGCATGATTGTCCCGTGGCTACTCGGTAACGGTCAGAGTTTCCTTCAAGAGTTACCTGCACTGCTTTACCACTTAATTGGGTCCAATTACCAGCCTCTCCTGCAATTGCTAAAAGAGCGCTTTCGACATAAACCGTTGTTGGTTTACCATCGTGACTAAGTAATCTGACACCTATTTCATCATTAGGCACTGTTCCAGCTGTGGTCCCACCGTAATAATGGTTAAGTATTTGATCTCTCCCCCATCCTTCATCAATGGCGTATCCAAGAGATCCATACTGCCCCATACCTCTTCCATGCCCCCAACCTCTCCCGTTTACTACCACCGGGCCGTAGTCAGTTGAATATTGAGGTGAACCCGCCGTTCCATACACGCCAGGAATAATCAACTCTTGGCCTACTGAAAGGTAATTTTCATTAGATAAACCATTTGCAGAAACTATTGATGAAACTTTAACACCGTAGGTATCGGCAATTTCCGAGAGAGTGTCTCCGAACTGAACATTTATTCTTATTGGTGGAAGTGTCGTTGCAGGTGGAGCACCAGTTCCAGGTATTCGTATTTTTTGACCTATGTATATTGCATCTGGTTTTGTTATTCCATTTTCGTTCATTAGCACGGAAAGTCCGACACCGTATTTTGAAGCTATTTCAGAAAGAGTGTCTCCCGATACCACAGTGACAATAACTGGTCCTGCAGGCTGTAAGGGTGCTGACACGCCTGGCACTTTTAGCTCTTGACCTTCAAAAATTGAATTTGCATTCGTAATGCCGTTGGCTTCCATCAATGAAGAAACTGAAACACCGTAATCTTCAGCTATTTCTGAAAGGCTGTCACCCCATTCAACTGTAACTATTACAGAAGCTGTGCTTACCGTTTGACTTACCCCTGGGATTATTAGTTCTTGTCCCATGAATAGAAGATCGGGATTATTTATTCCATTCGCATTCATTATTGACTGAGTTGACACACCGTACTCGAGTGCTATTAACGACAAACTGTCACCTGCTTCAACTGTCACTCGTATATCGGCATTCGCGGGTGGGATTGAGACGATGGATGCAGCGAATAGTGCTACAACTGCAAGCAGAGCTCTGAATCTATGGCGTCGTTTTGATATAACGCCATTCGGTTTTTCAAAATTTTCTAGATCTTCTGAAATCATGCTCAGGTTGCCTTGCTGTCCGCACTTCGGATTGTAGAAGCAAGAACAGTCGCACTAGTGGAGGCTTTTAATATTTAAGTTTTGTTTACCCTCTGGGTTTTAAAACTTTTAGTGATAAAAACGCCTAAAAGTAGCACTGTAATAAAGACAGTGAAGATCAGAGCGACCTCTACTCGTAAGAAGAGATCCTCCCCAAAAGAAATTGTGACAGGGAAAGTAGCTATGCCAAAGATCCAAGCTGTCGCCGAAAGCCCTTGCCGGTGAAATGCCAGTAAACCTTGGGTGATTGATAATGCGTACATGAGACCGATGCTGGAAATAGCTAAAAGAAGCATGTTTCGGTTCGAAATCTCGTATTCAGAACCGAAAGCGATTCGTGTTAACCACTGACCAGAAACTGCCATCAACAAGATAAAACAGACACCAAATATTGTTACAAAACTGAGAAGTCTCATTAATTCATTTTTAAATTTCTCATACTCATCGGAGGCGACTAGGTGAGAAAGCCGTGGAAGAAGTGCAGCCTGAATGGCTTGGAAGAAAAACAAGGGGATCCTTGCTATTAGCAGCGCGTTAAGAAACTTTCCTGGTTCTTCTTTTTGATTTGTTTCAGCTAATAGTTCTACGGCTAATGGGCTTACATTTAAAACCATCGCGGTTGCAAGTGATGCCAGTAAAAGCACTCCTAAAGGTCTTAAAATCTCTCTTGCTCTAACTGGATCCCCGTGTCTAATCAAATCATTTTGTCCAATAAGGGCAAATAAAATTCCTATGAAAGGCGAAAGCCCCAAAGCTAATCCATACATCCAAACTTCACCTGAGGCAAAAATTGCCAGCACTGCAGTCGCTATTAAACGACCCAAGCCTTCCCCTACCAAATATTGTGCATAATTTTTGAAGCGCCCTGCTCCGGCTAGAACACCTTTTACCAAATGGGCTAAACCTAGACCGACAACTACCAATATGATCGCTATCAGTAAACTACTTTCATTACTAAAGATGCTTTTAATAAGCCATGAATTAAAAATCATTGCAAAACCAACTAGTAAAAGGGTTACCGAACCTCCAATAATTGCTGCTGCTTTAACGACAGGAACTATCTCTCTGCCGGAACGGCTTGCGATACTGCGTGCAGTTTGTTGCTCTAACGGTTGAAAAATTCCTGGTCCAAGGAGAAAACTCAAAGCCCAAAGCATGCCTAGAGGTGTGTACATTTCAGCTCCGAGATCTCTTGAGGCAACAGAAATGAAGATATAGGCAGAGACCCCGTTAATCAGAAGTCCCACACCTACTGTTGTCGTTCCAAAAGGAAGTCTGTCGAAAAATTTCAAATGTTTTCTTTTTCTAGAGTTGATTTATTAATAGCTTCAACGCCCAATTCCCTGGTAAGTGAAACCTTTATCTTCCCATTCTTTAGGGTTGAAAACATTTCGCGTATCGATCAAATTTAGATCCGCTAAGCGATCCATAACATCATCAGGACCGATAGTTTCATATTCTTTCCAATCTGTTAGAAGCACGACTGCATTTGCGTTCTCACAAGCTTCAAGTGGCTCTTTTGAAATGGTTACTTGTTCAGGAATCCCTTCTTTATGTTGACCCACGGTTGGATCATGTGCAGTAACTGTTGCGCCTTCTTCGTGAAGTCTTTTTATCACGGCCAATGAAGGTGAATCTCTAAGGTCATCGGTTCCGGCTTTAAATGTGAGCCCCCATACTGTAACTATTTTTCCTTCCAATTCGCCTCCTACAGCAGTGCGTATTTTTTGCACAACGCGATCAAACTGTTCTTCATTAACAGCTACTGCAGTGTCGAGAAATCGAAAATTGTAACCTGCTTGCCCGGCCATATGTATGAGTGATTTCGTGTCTTTAGGGAAACAACTGCCTCCCCAACCAGGTCCAGGGCTCATGTATTTTTCGCCGATCCTAGAGTCAGAGCCAATTCCTTTTAGTACATCAGTAATGTCAGCACCAACACCTTCACAAACTGCAGCTATTGAATTAATAAAAGAAAGTTTTGTTACCAGAAATGCGTTTGCGGTGTATTTAATTGTCTCAGCTGAAATTGGATCGGTTATTAGAAGTGGCGCTTCAATTTTTTCGTAGAGTTCTGCAACTATTTGAGCTGCATCTGGATTTTCTGAACCGATAATTATTCTTTCGGGTTTAAGAAAGTCATCAACTGCTGTGCCTTCTCTCAGAAACTCAGGGTTTGAAACCACTTCTATATCTGGCCTATTAAGACCCTCAATTACCTTTTGAGCTGACCCTACTGGGACTGTCGACTTATTTACTAGAATCGAATTCTCAGGTAAAATCTGGGCTATTGAGCTAACTGCGGAATCAACCATAGAAATATCTGTGGTGCCGTCACTCCTTTGAGGTGTTGGGACACAAAGGAAAATTACTTCGCATTCAGAAACCGCCTCTTCGGGGATGCTAGTAAAAGAAAGTTTGTTCTCTTCCAATCCTTCTTTGACTAGCGTTTCAAGGTCTTTTTCTACAATAGGTATTTGCCCATTTGAAAGTTTGTCAATTTTTTCTTTGTCGATGTCGTAGCAGATGACTTGATGTCCAAGATGGGCAAAGCATGCTCCTGCCGTTAAACCCACATAGCCTGTTCCAACTATTGCAATCTTTGACATTAATGAACTTTCTAAGAGTAAGGGTCATATCGTACGACCGTAATTAATAAAACTCAAAATTTTCTGCTAGTCAACTGACTATCTTTAGTTGCATCAGGTTTCGGGAGGTTGAGATGGACTTATTTGACAGGTTTCTTCATTTCCTTCGAGTTGGATCTGATCGCGATTTTTCCAAGTGATCTGGTTATTGGGGTCTTGATCGATTTTGTATTCGTGGAATGACATTTCTAGAGCGTCGAAAACAATTAGCCTTCCTGAAAGCCCTTCTCCGATCTCTAGGATTAGTTTTATTGTTTCTAACGCTTGAATAGTTCCTACTATCCCTGGTAACACTCCCAACACTCCCGCCTCTGTGCAATTTGGGACTGATTCATTTTGTGGCGGTTCTGGAAAAATGTCTCTGTAGGTTGGTCCATTTTTTGGTTCAAAGACTGTTACTTGACCTTCATGCTGAAATATTGACCCGTGTACGACAGGCGTTCCTGTTTTAACTGACGCGTCATTGATTAGGTATCTGGTTGGGAAGTTGTCAGTTCCGTCAACCACCACGTCGTAATTCTCTATTATTCCAATCGCGTTGTCTTCGTTTAAACGTGTGTTATATGTGATGATGTTTACGTCGGGATTCAGAGCTGAAAGGGTTTTTTCAGCTGAATCGACTTTGTTTTGTCCTATTGTTTCTGTGTTGTGTAGGATTTGCCGTTGAAGATTTGACTCTTCAACAGTATCCATGTCAACAACACCTATTGTTCCTATTCCTGCTGCTGCGAGGTATAACGCTGCTGGTGAACCGAGACCACCTGCACCTATTATTACGACTCGAGAGTCCAAAAGTTTTTGTTGACCTTTTTCTCCAATTTCAGGGAGGGTTATGTGTCTTTCATAACGTTGCCGTTGTTCTGGTTCCAAAATTTGCGATGTTACCCAATCCCTTCCTTCCTGCTTCCAGAGATTGAAACCTCCATCCATAGATACGACATGCTTATACCCGAGTTCATTTAATGTGACTGCAGCAAATGCTGACCGTACACCTCCGGCGCACATCGCAATTATTGGTTGATCATGATCGGGTATGTGCTCTTCTATTGTTTCTTCAATTTGTCCTTGAGGTATCAAAATAGATTCCGGAACTATTCCTTGGTCGTATTCTTCGACTTCTCGAACGTCCAGGATTACCCAGCCTTGTGTAATAAGAGTCTCGGATTCTGAGGGATCTGTTTCCTCGATCAGACTTTTTGCCTGTGCTAGGAGTTCTTGGAATGTTGACATTCTGAAATTCTATGAATCTTGTCTATATTTGGCACTTTAGTTTTCTAAAGTGAGACTATTTCGGGCAAAACTTTGCTTATTTCACCCTTTACGACAATTTCAGCTAGTTGATCCATCACTGTCGACTCACCATTTACTATCAATGCTTTAGCACCATTATTTACTGCCGTAGGAAGCATCTCAGCTACGGGAAAAACCTGAAGGCTGGTGCCAACTGCTAGTAAAAGGTCACATGACAAAGATGCATCAACCATTCTGTCTATATCTCCAGGAAAAAGATTTTGACCGAAACTTACTGTTGCCGATTTAAGCAGCCCACCGCATGAGCAATGTGGGTCAACGTCACCTTCTCGAACTCTTTGAAGAACTACTTCAATATCGTCTCGCCAGTCGCATTCAAGACACATTGCTTCTTTCACGGTGCCGTGTATTTCAACGACTCGTTTAGGGTCGTTTCCTGCCATTTGGTGGAGGCCATCAACGTTCTGTGTTACGAGCATTTGCAGGAGCCCTCTTTTTTCGAGATGCACTAGGGCTGAATGCCCTTCATTAGGAACAACATTTGGCCAGAGCTCACCTGAAGATCTCAGAGCCCAGTTTCTTTTGCGTATTTCGGGATCCGCCATGTAGTAATGAATGTTTGATGCTTTTTCAGCTTCAGGATTTTTTGTCCATATGCCATTGGGACCCCGAAAATCAGGTATTCCGCTGTCTGTTGATATTCCGGCTCCAGTTAGAACGGTTATTTTGCTTGCTTGGTCTATTAGGTCTTTTGCTTGTTGTAACGGTCCGGTCATTCTTGCTGATGTCTTTTATTCAGATTCTGGAGGTTCAAAGGATTGAATTAGTTTGATAAGAGTTCTAACGCCGAAACCTGTCCCACCTTCTACATTTTCTGCATTGTCTTTATCGGCTCGGGCTGGTCCAGCTATGTCCAGATGAGCCCAAGGGATTCCTTCAGGGACAAACTCTGAAAGAATAAGTCCAGCGGTTAAGGCACCCCCATAACCTCCAGCGCTTATATTTTTCATGTCTGCAATAGGCGACTTATAAAGATCCTTATATTCATCTGGGAGCGGAAGTTGCCATACTTTCTCTCCAGCGTCTTTAGCCGCTTTCTCAACTTGATTCAAGAAAGCATCGTTTTTGCCCATTAATCCTGCTATGTCAGAGCCAAGTGCGACGACACAAGCTCCTGTTAATGTAGCCAGATCCACTATTGCATCTGGATTAGCTTCGCTCGCTAAGGAAAGTGCATCTGCAAGTATGAGTCGCCCTTCTGCATCAGTGTTTATCACTTCAATCGTTTTACCATTTCTGATTTTCAATACATCTCCCGGCCTTGTTGCATCCCCTCCGAGCATGTTGTCAGTCATGGGTAAATACCCTTTAACTCTTATTTTGGGGGCTAAAGAAGAAAGCGCCGACATTGCCCCAATTACAGCTGCAGCTCCTCCCATGTCCGTCTTCATTTCAGACATGCCTTGCCATGGTTTGATTGAAAGCCCACCGGAATCAAAAGTAATCCCTTTACCTACTAGGGCTAAGGTTGCTTTTGCTTTGCCTTTTGGCCTGTAGGTCAATTCAACAAACCTTGGTGGGTGGTCTGAACCTCGATTCACTCCGAGGAGGCCTCCGAAGCCTGCTTTTTTTATAGCGGCCTCATCCATCACCTTTGCTGTAAGTCCTTTTTCTTTTGCCATTCGTGTGGCTTTGCGGGCAAATACTTGGGGGGTGAGGCTTCCGCCGGGTTCGTTCACTAAGTCGCGAGCCAATACGACACCTTCAACAACAGCAGTTGCTTTCAAGATTGCTGAGTTAGCTGCAGACGACGTGCTGCCAGCAAGTACCACTTTTTTTAAAACTTCATCTTCTTTATTTTTTGTTGAGGATGATTTGTAATCGAATTTGTAAAGAGATAATGCCATTCCTTCAACCACCGACTGAATAGCTTGAGTAGTTTCAATTTCAGACTTCGACACCAAATCTGTAGCAACCGAAGCATGTCGACGAGCCGCTCTTGCAAGTGCAGCTGCTGCCGTCCTTAATTTGGTTGGACTGATTTCAGTTGACTCTCCGAGGCCTACAGCTGCGATAAGTTTGTTTCCTTCTGGAAGTATTTGGACTTGTCCTAATTCACCTTTAAAACCAAGTTTTTTAAGTTCTGTCGAACTAAAGCATGCTGGCAGATTGCCTAATTCATCCGACTTAATTCCGTAAGCAACTACTGCTGCATTTGTTGGTAGACGTCTGGCGGTCGTAAAGCTTATTGTCATGTTTTCTCCTAGCTGGATGTTTATTTTTCAGATATGGGAACAGATTTAGTGGTTACAGATTGGCCTTCTTGCCATCGTGCTGCACTCCAAAGAAAATCTGAAAGTCGATTTAGATACGGGACTACATATGAATCTTTCAACTCAAGTCCTACTGCTGATCTTTCAGCACGACGGCAAACAGTTCTTGCCACATCTAATCTTGCTGCTACTTCTTCTTCACCTGGAACTACGAATTCTTTTGGTGCCTCAAACTTTTCGCTAAATTCATCTATTAGATCCTCAAGACCTTTAACCATTTCTTTAGTTAAGCGGCTGGTCTCATCAAGTTTGTCAATTTTCTCTGGGTTGCAAGCTAACTCTGCCATTGCTATCCAGAGTTCACGCTCAATTCTTACCAAGACGTTTGAGAGTTCTTCACCCGCTGCAGCTCTTGCCAAACCGATGAAAGACTGTGTCTCATCTACATCTCCGTATACTTCCGGTTGCGAGTCATTCTTTGAAACACGACCTCCATATAGAAGATCGGTGGAGCCATCATCTCCTCGTCTTGTATATACCTTCATTCGGTAATCCTAACTGCACCAAGTACCTAGACCCTCGAGTAGGTTTCTATTTTAAGCAAGTGTTGCTCTAGCAACTAAATCCATTCCAAATCCCGTGAGTATTGCCAGATACAGTAACCCAGTTGCTGCCATTACTGCAGAATATTGTCTTTCCTTTAATGCCGCACGTGTTACGAACACCAAGATGATTGTCATAACTGTGCAGGCAATCCAGAACCAACCCAGCAATCCTCCATAACCATCGTCGATGTTTCCATTAATGACTGAAATCATTCCGGTTGGATATAAAAGTACAGCTAATTCAAATGGCCAGATTATCCCTGTTAGCCTGACTAGTTCCAGAAGAGGAGACCTAACTAGTCCAGGTTGAACTAGATACCAATGGCCTAGGAGCATTGCGTCGCTTACAACTCCAAGAAAAATTGCTCCTATAAGGATTCGGGCTATTGCAAGAGCCGGTGGCCCTCCTGCATCTAATGCTGCGACTACTAAAGCAGCTAAACCGAGTATCGGCGCAACCAAATCGAGATTTAAATTGGGATCTTTTTTCTCATTTTTTCTATTTAAAAAAGAAATTAGAAGAGGTATTGCTGTCGCTATGACTATTCCTATGGTGATTATTTCACGTGCTAATACAGCTTCTGTTAATAGCCCAACTGCAAGTGCTGAGATCAACATGATTATGTACGTTGAGCGCAGTAACCATCCGTACCCTATGCCTACCTTGCGATGACGGCAGGTAACCCAAAGAAAGAGAAGACCGCCAACCGCCCATTGCAAAAGGACAGTAGATGCATCAAGGCGAATCATCTATTTTTTAGCAGCTGTCTGCGGAAACTAACTGAGGACGCTCAATACTGACTGGCGAACCGCCTGTAGATTCTAAAGCTTGTCGAGCGTGGTAACTGGATCGTGTTAAAGGACTAGCTTCAACATGTGAAATTCCAAGATTTTCTCCAATTTCCTTCCACCTTTTGAAGGCACTCGGACTTACCCATTCTTTTATGGGTAGGTGGTTTGATGATGGTCTTAGGTACTGGCCGATTGTTACTATGTCACAACCAATAGCCGCCAGATCTACTAGGCAGTTATCTATTTCTGATTCTCGTTCACCTAAACCTACAATCAAGGATGTTTTAGTTATGAGATTCGCCTCTTTAGCTCTCGCCAGAACTGCAAGACTTCTTGCGTAACTTGCTGAAGGTCGCACTTTACGCTGTAGTCGAGGGACGGTCTCAATGTTGTGATTTAAAACGTCAGGTTTCATTTCAAAAATAGTTTCTAAAGATTCTGGATTACCTTTGCAGTCTGGTATCAGAACTTCGATTTTTGTCTCGGGATTGGTTTTTCTAATCAGATTGATTGTCTTGGCAAAATGCTCTGCTCCTCCGTCTTTTATATCGTCTCTGGCGACTGCTGTTATAACAGCATGTTTTAATCCCATTTCTGAAACTGCTGCGGCTACTCTTTTTGGTTCATCAAGATCGAGCGGGTTTGGTTTTCTGGTGTCTACTAAACAAAAACCGCAGGCTCGTGTACATCGTTCCCCACCTATCATGAAGGTTGCGGTGCCGTCATTCCAGCAGTCAAAAATATTCGGGCACCCTGCTTCTTCACACACAGTAACTAATTGTTTTTCTTCCATTAGATGTTTTAAACGTCTATATTCTGGACCTGTATCTAATTTAACTTTCATCCAGTCTGGTTTTCGACTGATATCAGTCTCTTTAAAATCTCTATCTATTTGCAATAATGGCAACTCGGTTTCCGTCACGTGCTTCCATGAAACATCTGCTCTACTAGCTTTTCTAGGGCTCCACAATTTTTCGGCTTTTACAGATATGAGATCAACAACTTCTTTCATAGTTGTATGTATTCCTTCTTTTTCCAGAGAGGTCACTCCATATTCTGTTATTCCGCAAGGGATGATGTGATCATAAAAAGTCATGTCGGTTTTAACGTTGAGCGCAAACCCATGCATTGTTCTGGCTTTATTTAATCTCACTCCTATTGCTGCGATCTTTCGAGGATTTAAACCATCGGGGTCTACCCATACTCCTGGGTATCTTTTTATTCTTCCTACATCTTGAATGCCAAAATCTTGGCAAGTTTCTATGAGGAGACTTTCAATGGTATGCACATAAGCAGCTGTATCAGCCATGCCGCCTCCACGTTTACTGTCCAGTTGCAGTAAGGGATAACCAACTAATTGGCCTGGTCCATGAAAAGTTATGTCTCCACCTCTGTTTGCTTTCTCTAGTTCGGCTCCAATTTTTTCAGGTTCTATTTTCAGATTGTCTAATGAAGCCCGTATGCCCATTGTGTAAACAGGGTGGTGTTCAAGCAATAAAAGATAGTTGCCTTGTTCGAATCTGTTGATCGCTTGTTGCAATGCTAAAGCGTCACGGTAACGGACTTTCCCCATCCATCTTATTTGAAGTTCTTTTTCTCTTGAAAGTGTGTTGGATTCTGCCATTTTTATCCGTGGAGAGATCGACCTGTTAATGACATCACAGTTTCACCAAAGAGTTCACTTAATGTGGGGTGAGCTTGAATGTGAGTAGCTACTTCGTCAACAGTGGCTTCTAGATTGACGGCTAGATAGGCCTGTCCGAGTTGTTCTGTGACCCACGGTCCTGCCATATGAACTCCTAAAATTCTTCCTGCTTTGCCTTCGTCGTCTGCCTCCGCTACTACTTTTACTAGACCTTCGGTTTCTCCAACTATCATCGCTCTTCCATTTCCGGAATATCGATGTTTTGAAACAGCTACTTTGTAGCCGGCAGACTTTGCGGACTCTTCAGTTAAGCCCGCAAAAGCAACTTCAGGATCACAGTAGATGCACCACGGCACAGTTGATGAGTCAATTGCTACTGGCGATTCGCCTAAAATTTCTTTCACCACAAAAATACCTTCGGCAAAACCTACGTGAGCTAACTGAGGGCTGTCTATGACATCGCCTGCGGCCCAAACCCCTTTTTCTTTGGTTTGAAGTCTTTTATCAACTTCTATAAAACCTTTTTCGTCTACGACTACTTCCGTGCCATCTAATCCTGCTGCTTGTCCGTTTGGTTCGCGCCCCACCGAGATAATAATTAGATCGACTTCCACTTGATTGTTCTCTCCACCAACTGACCAACTGACTATTGTTTTGTTACTAGTTTCCTCGTGTCTATCCACTTGGACTCCGGTGTGGATATCAATGCCTTTTTTTACAAAAGCGCGTCTAACTAAAGTAGATACGTCTTTATCACACCCTGGAAGTATTTCGTCAAGGCCCTCAAGTAGTGTGACCGAAGAACCTAGGTCGTTAAGAAGTGAGGCAAATTCGCAACCTATAGCACCTCCTCCAATTACTGCAACTCGTTCAGGTATCTCGTCAATGGATAAAAATTCGTCGCTAGTCACTATCAATTTTTTATCTATTTCAAATCCTTGAATGGTTCGTGGTGTTGAACCAGTTGCCAAGAGTACGTTTTCTCCTTGAACTGTTTCAGTTCCTTCGCCAGTTTTGATTTCTACTTTTTTATCAGTCCCCAGAGAACCTTTCCCAGAGTAAATTGTCACTTCTCGCCCTGTTAAAAGAGAATTTAGGCCGTTAAAAAGTTGATCTATGACTTTTTGTTTTCGATTTTGACTTATTGTTAGGTCAATACTTGGCTCTTCAGTTGTTATTATTCCAAATTCTTGAGCCTGCCTTACAGATCTGAGTACTGAAGCTGTTTCTAGAAGTTCTTTTGCTGGTATGCACCCAACGTGGAGGCATGTTCCACCAACTTTGTTCTCTTCGATTAGGGCCACGCTTAAACCCGCCGCTGAACCATAAAGTGCTGCGGCATATCCGGCAGGACCACCTCCAATTACAACGAGATCATATTTTTTAGTCATTTATAAATTTCTTAATTTTCAAATTGTTTCACTTTTATTATATTTCCTATGCCAAGAGCACTTGAATAGCAAAAGCTAAAAGAATTGCTAGTCCGCAAAAAAGTGCCGAAATAATTAAACGCCTTGTGCTCACTTGTTTTGACGGTATCCAACATAGTGTTATTCCGTGCGCTGTTTTCCTTTGATATTAGGTGTGCCCCTATTCACTTCTAAAGAGAAAAATTCATGGCAAGCTTACTGATGCGAAAAATACATGTTCTTTCAGCTCTCTTATTATTCGCCATTTCCTGTAGTGCTGATGAAAACTCCCTAACACTTAATGAACCAGTAAACAACTTAGAGGCATCTACGTCCCCAACTACCTCAACAACAACTGCACCGCCGAAAACTTCAACAACAACCTCACCCCCAACCACAACAAAAGTTGTTCTGTTGGAGTCGACAACTACAGTTGCTAAATTTCCCATGCCTCAAGAACTTGACTTCGTTGCTACCACAACACACGGTCAGAGCATTGATGGCTCTGAGCTATGGCTAGCTGCAAATGCCTATGCGCTAAAAGACGAGATGCCTGATACAAAAAACAAATTTGATCAGAACATACTTTTCTGGTTTTGGGCGCCAAATTGACTTACTTGCCGCAGAGAGGCTCCAACGGTCGTTGAAGCAAATAATTCTGTGAAAGTTGTGGGGGTTGCAGCGAGTATTGATAACCCCGAGCTTTCTAAAAAAAGGGTTGCAGAATGGGGTCTTAATTTTGCAAATATTGCCGACACTGGAGAAGTTTGGAGAAAATTTGGCGTTATTAGCCAACCAGCTTTCGCTGTAGTGAATTCAAAAGGCATTGTTCTGACGCACATGGGGCATTTGAATTTAGAAGGAATTTTTTCTTTAGTGGATAAAGCCAATTATATTTCTTGAACAAATTTCAACCTCTGCATGTCACGGAAGGGCCTAAACGCTAATAGAGGGAAGCCAGGATGGTCTGTCTTGTTGATATTTATGAATTACTTCTTCATGTTTCATAGTGATACCGATATCGTCTAGACCTTTTAAGAATCTCTCCTGCACTGTTTCTTCTAATGGAAAACTGCAAGAAATATTTGCATCGGGAACTTCGAGAATGCGTTTCGCTACGTCTACAGTCAAAATTAGTTCTGGATTGTTCTCTATGGCTTGGAGTAAATCCTTCCCTATTTCGTCTGATACTTCAACTGGCACAAGTCCGTTTTTGGTGCAGTTATTTCGGAAAATATCTGCAAAACGAGGTGATATCACTGCTTGGAATCCATATTGTTGAATCGCCCAGACTGCGTGTTCTCTAGATGATCCAGTTCCAAAATTTGGTCCTGCTACAAGGATCCTTGCCTGAGCAAATCGTTCATCGTTAAGCACGAAAGAAGGATTATCTCTCCATTCGCTGAATAATCCTCTATCAAAACCTGTTCGTTCTACTCGCTTGAGCCAATCACTTGGGATTATTTGGTCCGTGTCTACGTCAGAGCGGTTTAAAGGGAGTGCTGTGCCAAAAACTATTTCTACCGGTTCCATAACTACTTGACTCCTCTTGCCTCTAGATCTTCAGGTGTTGCAAAGGCTCCGACAATAGCTGTTGCAGTAGCTACTGCTGGGGAAACCAAATGCGTTCTTCCTCCTCTGCCCTGACGTCCTTCAAAATTCCGATTGCTTGTACTGGCACAACGTTCGCCTTCTTTAAGTTTGTCTGGATTCATTGCGAGACACATGGAGCACCCAGGCTCACGCCAGTCGAATCCAGCTTCTAGGAAGATTTCATGAAGTCCTTCTGCTTCAGCCTGAGCTTTAACTGACCCTGACCCCGGAACTACGAGAGTTCTAACTCCAGGTGCGACTTGTTGACCTTGCGCTACTTTTGCGGCTTCTCTTAGATCCTCTATACGACTATTTGTGCAAGATCCAATAAAAACTGTGTCTACCGAGATTTCAGAGATTTTTTCTCCTGCTGTAATCCCCATGTATTCAAGCGCCCTTCTTGCTGATTCTTTTTGTGCGGGCTCCGCGAATTGTTCTGGGTCTGGGATTAGGCCTTTTATTGGTGCGACCTGTCCCGGATTGGTTCCCCAAGTCACATAAGGTGAAATTTCGTTTCCGTTTATGACTATTTCTTGATCAAATTTAGCGTCATCATCAGTAGCTAAAGATTTCCAATCTGCTATTGCTTCTTCCCACTGATCGGCACTTGGACTGTACGTTCTACCTTTTAAATATTCAAAAGTCGTTTCATCTGGTGCTATTAATCCTGCTTTGGCTCCAGCCTCTATCGACATGTTGCAGACAGTCATCCTTCCTTCCATCGAAAGATTTCTGATGGCCTCACCTCTATATTCAATTATTTTTCCAATGCCGCCACCAGTACCTAACTCTCCGATAATCGCGAGAATCACGTCTTTTGCAGTAGTTCCTTCAGGAAGCTTTCCATCTACTGTCACTGATAATGTTCCTGGTTCTGTTTGGGGAAGTGTTTGTGTTGCTAAAACATGTTCGACTTCACTCGTGCCGATTCCAAATGCAAGTGCCCCGAATGCTCCATGGGTACTTGTATGACTGTCACCACAAACAACAGTCATTCCAGGAAGCGTGAGTCCCATTTCTGGTCCTATGACGTGGACAATTCCTTGACCTTGGTCGCCCATTGAGAAAAGACGTATGCCGAATTCAGAACAGTTGTTTCTTAAAGTTTCTATCTGTTTACGACTAATTGGATCAGCTATAGGTTTGTCTGTTTCTGTAGTGGGAACATTATGATCTTCAGTCGCGACTGTTAAATCCGGGCGAAGAACTCCTCTGCCTGCCATTCGTAAACCATCAAAAGCTTGTGGCGAAGTAACTTCATGTACAAGGTGTAAGTCAATAAAAAGCAGGTCCGAACCACTTTCATCACTGTGGACTACATGTCGTTCCCAAACTTTCTGACTTAATGTTTTACCTGACATAAAAAGTTTTAATCCTACCTACTAACCAATATGACCAGGACGGTCTACTGCTTGTGGATTTTCCCCTGAGTTCCGCACTCGGATTACTTTGTTCAATGCTGAGATAAACGCTCTAGCAGAAGCTTCAACAACATCTGTCGATAAGCCCCTGCCGGATACTTTCAGCCCATCTGCACTTTCAAATGAAAGCGCCACATCCGCCAACGCGTCTACCCCACCTGTTACTGACATGACGGTGTAATCAGTTAATCTTCCTTCGATACCTGTCGCTTTTTTTATTGCTGTGCATGCAGCATCTACCATGCCGTCACCTTCAGACGTAGCTTTTATTTGCACCCCGTCTGATTCTAAAACAACTTCCGCTTCAGGAGTGTTTGCATTCCCTCCCTTAACGTCGAGTGTCACCAATTCATATGAATTTTCAATTGAACTGCCCATCTCTTCTGCTACTAATGCTTCTAGGTCTGCATCGCTAAGTTGTACTTTTCGATCAGCTAGTTCTTTAAAGCGGGTAAAAGCACTATTAAGGGCATCACCTTGGATATCTAGACCCATTTTTGAAAGCGCGTCTTTAAATGCTGCTCTACCTGAGTGCTTTCCTAGTACTAATTTGCTTCCATCTTGTCCGACTACAGAAGGATCCATTATTTCATAGGTGGTTCTTTCGTTTAAAACACCGTGTTGGTGTATCCCAGATTCATGTGCAAATGCATTTCTTCCTACTACAGCTTTGTTGTATTGAACCGGATATCCAGTAAGTCGACTTACCATTCGACTTGAGCGGGCTAGTTCTTCGGTTTCAATTCCTACTTCAAGATTTGGGTATATGTCAGGACGCGTTCTTAATGTCATGACTATTTCTTCCATAGCTGCGTTTCCTGCTCTTTCACCGATCCCGTTAATTGTGCACTCGACTTGTCGAGCTCCCGATACTACAGCTGCCAATGAATTCGCTACTGCTAAACCGAGGTCATTATGACAGTGAGTGCTGATTATGTAGTCGCCTTTAACTCTTTCTCTTATTAACTTGATTCTCTCAGCCCATTCGTGAGGTGTTGCATAACCAACGGTGTCTGGGATGTTTAATGTTCCTGCCCCGTTGTCAACTGCTGCTTGAAGCACATCACACATAAAATCGAAATCTGATCTAGATGCGTCTTCAGGGCTGAATTCAACATCATCGGTGTATTCTCTGGCTCTACCCACTGCGGAAGCAGCCTCAGCTAGAACCTGTTCCGGTGTCATTTTTAGCTTATGTTCCATATGCGTTGGGCTTGTAGCAATAAATGTGTGGATTCTTCGTTTTTCTGCAGGCTCTATTGCTTCCCAACAACGATCTATGTCTTTATAGCTTGTACGTGATAGTCCGCAAATTACGGGGCCACTTACGTTAGAAGCTATTGCATGCACCGCGTCGAAATCACCTTGGCTTGCTATTGGAAACCCTGCTTCGATGTAATCAACTCCCAGTCGAGCAAGCTGTCCAGCTATTTCTAGCTTTTCTCCTACATCAAGAGAAATGCCTGGTGATTGTTCACCATCTCTCAAAGTGGTGTCAAAAATAACCACTTTTTCACTGGCAGTATCGTTGCTCATTGTCTTGTCTCCGTTGTTTAAATGTTTTCATTCTTGTTTCTAAAAGTAAAAAACCTCCCGGCCTTTGGCTCAGGAGGTGCGGACAAACGCGTGTTTATATGCGTTTGTCCTACATAAGCAAGAGAAGGTTCTTGGTTATCATAATTTTTATTCTAGCCCCTATTGGCTGAAGGTAAGCAAACTTTTTTATTTTGGTTCAAATATTGCTTTCAATACATATTTTTGGCAGATCATCAAAAGGCTCAAAGTTGAAAATCTGAGCAAAAAAAGCTAACTCTGATTCAATTGCTTTTGTTATGTTAGGAGCTTTTCTGAATCCGTGACCTTCGTCTGAGAATTCTATTAATGCGTGTGGTATGTCGTTTTCTTTCAATTTTTTGGCCATTAAATGGGCCTGGTTAGGTGGGACAATCGGGTCTTCTGATCCTTGGAGTATCACCATAGGAGTTGATAGTTGTTCAATGTGATGTATTGGTGATCTTTGCTTATAGATCTCTTCATCTTCAGGCCATTTTCCTACAAGTCGATCTAGGTATCGAGATTCAAACTTATGTGTATCTTTTGCAAGTATCGCCAAATCTGCGATCCCATATCTGCTTGCACCCGCAGTAAAAGTGTCATGGAATGTAAGAGCTGCCAAGACTGTGAACCCTCCAGCGCTGCCTCCTTTTATGGCTAATCTATTTTTGTCCACTTTTTTTTGAGCTACTAGATGTTTTGCTACAGCAACGCAGTCTTCAACATCCGCTAAACCCCAACTATTACGAAGACTGTTTCTATATAACCTTCCGTATCCTGTCGAGCCACGGTAATCGACGTCAGCTACACCAAATCCTCGACTTGTCCAGTAAGCGATGGATAGTTGAAGTTGACGTCTTGCAGATCCTGTAGGTCCTCCATGAGCTAGAACGATAAGTGGTGGATTTTCATTTTCGTGGATTTCATATTCAGGATTTGTAGGTGAATAGAAAAGAGCGTGTGCCTTTTCAGAGTCTGAAGTTTGATAGGTGAAAGTTTCTGGTACTGGAAACCAGCTTTCACCTATATCAAGGTCACGAGTTTTACTTAAAGGCCGGACCTCTTCACTGTTGATGAACATCACCGATGATTCAGCTTTCCATGAGCTGACAGTTGCGACTATTCCGTCTTGATAGTTTGTGACAGACTCAATTTCTGTAGCGTCGATTTTTATCTGTTCGAACTGTCCATTCGATGAAAGTGTTGCGAGTTTATCGATTCCTGCTTCCCTGTAAACGAACCAAATCTCATCTCCCACAAATGCATATCTAGACTGTCCGAAAACCCATTGAGGTAGACCTATTTCTGCTTCGATATTGGTCAATGACGTTAAATCGATTTCGTTTGTGCTTTGATCAACTCGAAAAAGATTCCACCAGTTGTTTCGATCACTTACCACATGCAAGTTTCCCTGATCATCCCATTCAGGTTGAAAAAAAGACTCTGCTTTGGATTTCGTCACCTTTTGATTACTGAGGACCATTTCCTCTAATGATGCAATACACAATTGGGTGTCATCCCACGGCATGTTCGGATGATTCCATTGCACCCAAGCAATCTGATCACCTTCTTTCGACACTCTCGGAGAAGAAACAAAATCAGGCCCTGAAACCAAAACCCTTATTTGTTGGGATCCATCTAATGGAACTGCAACAATCTCATTTGAAGGTTCTTCATCACTTGAAGTGTGAATCTCTCTTACACATACGTACCAATCCTCATTGTTAGTTATTCGACCATCGGCATATCTGTAGCTTTGCTGAGTTTCTGATTCAGGAGTCAAAGGAATTGAATCACCTGACTTGTCTCGACGGTATAAACGTTGATCGAAATATTGGCTGTATACAAGGGTTCCGTTCCTGACCCACCATGCACTACCTCCATATTCATGAACTAGCGTTCTAACGTTTGTTTTTTTATCTGTTTGGTCTTTTCCATTGCGCACAATAACTGTGCGCCCACCTTCATCTGGTCGCGATTCGGCCCACCAGACATCGTCTCCATCTGTAACTATTTCGCCAAGTCGTACCGCTCCACCAACCAACATTTCTGATGTGATGAGCGATTCCCATGTTCCATAAGGTTTGGTGATGGTCATGAACTCAATTATTTAGTAGCTTAATAATTCGAGTAAGACCTTCTTCCAAATCTTCGTCTCCAAGCGCAAAAGATAGTCTTGCATACCCTGGAGAACCAAAAGCTTCTCCGGGGACTATGGCTACTTTCGCTTCTTCTAAAATTATCGCTGCGAGTTCAAGAGTATTCTGTGCCTTTTTGCCAGCTATGTCACGGTCATAAAAAGCTGAAAGATCAGGAAAAGCATAAAAAGCTCCTTGAGTTTCTAAAAGTCTGACGCCGTCAATGTTGTTAAGCATTTCGGTCATCGTTCGTCTCCTACGGTCAAAAGATTCCCTCATCCGAATGACATCTTCTAGATCTCCACTAACCGCCGCTAATGCCGCTCTTTGGGATACGTTCGCTACGTTTGAAGTGGCGTGAGATTGAAGGTTCCCCGCAGCAGAAATAACGTCAGTCGGACCTATCATCCAACCGACTCTCCAGCCTGTCATTGCGTAAGTCTTAGCTACTCCATTCACTATTAGGCACTGATCATCTATTTCCGGTAATAAAGCTCTAATGGAGTGATGTTCATGTCCTTCGTAAGTTAGATGTTCATATATTTCATCTGCGATAATCCAGATCCCTCTTTCAATTGCCCATTGTCCAATCGCTATTATCTCCTCGGCTGAATATACAGCGCCTGTCGGGTTCGACGGTGAGACGAAAAAGAGAGCTTTTGTCGCTGCTGTGGTCGCAGCTTCTAATTGTTCTACTGTGACTTTAAATTCTGATTCAATATCTGTTGGAACTTCTACTGTGATTCCTCCTGCTAGTGCTATGGCTTCAGGGTAAGTAGTCCAATATGGAGCTGGGAGTAGCACCTCATCCCCAGGGTCGATCAATGCAGCACATGAATTGTAAACAGCATGTTTCCCACCGTTTGTTATCAGAATTTGTGAAGTTTCAGGTCTCCATTTTGAATCTCGTTCAGTTTTATCTACTAATGCTTCTCTTAGTTCTGGGAGACCGGATGCTGGTCCATAGCGGTGATTAGACGGTTCACGGCAAGCAGCAATTGCTGCTTCAACAATATGGTCAGGTGTTGGGAAATCAGGTTCGCCTGCTCCGAAACCAATTACTGGTTCGCCTGCTTCCCTCAAAACTCTCGCTTTATTGGTTACTGCCATAGTGGCAGACTCAGATATTGAAGCGATTCTGTGTGATATTCGATTTTTTGTCATTGTCCCATTTTCTTATCTCTCTAAACACGAATCTAGAGCCTATGCGATGTAACAGTGAAGGCTTTATTATATTTTCTAGGCGCAGGCCTCAAAATAAGGCCTCAGATATTCTCTTGTAATGTCACCTCGAGCTTTCTGCGACAAGCCTTGATAGGAAAGGCACGCTACTCGCTTGAGCTCTTCTTCACTGCAATTTAATTCAGAAGACCTAGTGAGAAAATTTTCTGTTTGTGCTAAGTCTTCGATTTTTTTTATAGTTTTATTTAACTCTTTTTCGTTAATTTCGTTTAGTTCTTTTTCTTCTATTTCGTCTAATACCGATTCAGCTATGTTTCTTCCAATTTGTACTAACTCTTCACAGTTTCTCGCCTGACCGGGTTTGCTTGGTTCTGTTTCGGCACAGCTAAGTGTCAATAACGCGATGAATACTGTTAAAGAGAATATTTTTATTTTTGTTGACAGCACTTTAAAAAGTCATATAGCTAAATAGAGCAAACATCCAACACACCTCTAGCAAGACGCCCTTCATGCATATCTTCCAAAAGTGTATGTATTTCCTCCATGGGATAAACACGACTTACCAGTTCATCGAGTTTAAATTTGCCTGCCTTGTAAAGCTCACAGATACGCGTCACGTCGGCCTGTGGCCTTGAAGTCCCATAGCGACATCCCATAATTGTCACGTCCAGATATGCAGCTACAGTCATAAACTCCACTGTGCTCCCTAGTGGCGGCACCCCGAGTATTACTAGAGTCCCTCCCCAATCCAAATAACCTATTGAAGCTTCAATCAGTGCCTTAGAACCCACACACTCAAAAACATAGTCAACTCCATCAGCGCGTATTTTGCGGATTTCTTGATTTGTATCAACATCTGTTGCGTTGATGAAATGTGTAGCGCCGAAATCTATAGCTAAATCACCTTTTTCAGAATTTGTATCAATCGCAATTATGGGGTTAGCTCCAGCTATTGCTGCAGCCTGAATAGCGTTCAAACCAATCCCCCCCACACCTACCACTGCAACACTTTCGCCTGGTTTGACCTTTGCGCGATTGAACACTGCGCCTGATCCAGTGAGAACTCCGCATCCTATTAGCGATGCTGCAGTCAAAGGAATGTCTTCTGGTATACGAATTGCTTGATTTGCTTTGACAACCACGTTTTCTGAAAAAGCCGAAATGTTAGCGAAGTTGTAATACGGTTCGCCATCTAAAGAAAAAGGAGTGTCTCTGGCTCCAAAAGTCGATTTACACATAGTGGGTTGTCCCGCATCACAAGAAGGACATGCTCCACACTGTCCTAATGTAGATAAAACGACATGATCGCCTGGAGCCACTGAGGTGACAGCAGAACCGACTTCTGTAACAACTCCAGCTCCCTCATGACCGAGAACTAATGGGGTGGGGAATGGTATAGTGCCGTCAATAACGCTTACATCGCTGTGGCAAACTCCAGCGTTAACGATTTTGACGTTGACTTCTCCTGGTCCTGGTGGGCGAACTTCTAAACCTTCAACTAGTCGGAGTTCTTCCCCGTCAAAAACAATCCCCTTCATTTCAAACCTCCAAATATTGAATTAATATCCTCGCGGTAATTAACCTTGAAGTCCACACGTGCGTTAATAATGCAGAATCAATATCACCGCTCCGAAGTGGGCAGCGACCGCTAAAACTACTAAAGAATGCCAAACTTCGTGATACCCAAAAACTTTGGGTTTAAGTTTAGGCCACTGGGCGCCCAGCATAAGTGCCCCTCCTATATAAAAGATTCCTTCTAGCACTATAAACGAAGCTGGGAAAAGGTCTATTGCTCTAAAAAGACTTGGGGCGACGACCAAAGGAAGGCATCCCAGAGTAATGAATAGGGTGTTCATCAATCCTTTAGGTGGATGAAAAGGTAAAACCCTGAGAAGAATTCCTATTCCAGCTCCTATCCAAACACTCCAAAGCATTATTTTTGCAGGAGTCCCATCCATCGCAATTAGTGCAAGCGATGAGGCACCAGAAGCAATCATCAAAAATATGGCAGCATGATCTAACCTAAATAAAATTTCAAGAAGAGAGATTTTCCAGCGTCGAAGGTGAACTATTCCACTGGTTGCGAACATCGCAAATGCCCCTGCAGCAAAAATTGCAACCCCTATTCTTTCGCGACCTGCTGGTGCGGATATAGCGAGAAATACTCCTGCAACTATAGTTAACGGTCCTGCAATTCTGTGTAAACGGCCTCTCCATTTGGGTCTTGGGTTTGATAGAACTCTATAAACAGAAGGTGAAACGTTTTCTGGAATCAATTCAGCAGGAATTGCTTCGTTCGCATATTCGGATTCAATCAAACTTGTCACAATAATAAATGTTTCGTTCTCTTCTTTATTTCTCTACTACACAATTAATCGTATAACGGCTGTAGAAAACATTGCTAACAATACAACCAATGTAAAGGGCATTTTTTTCCATACTGCTAAGCCCCCTATTCCTACTCCTAGTAGTCGAGCATCTATTACTAATGAACCGTCGTCCGAAACTGACATGATTATGATCAGAGCTGAAAAGAGCGCTGCCGGTAAAAGTGCCGTTCCAGGTGCCAAATACTTAGAAAATCTCTGACCAGTTATTACTCCTAAAAGTTTGAATAAATAACTACCTAAGGATAAAGCAATAACCGCTCCCCAAGTCATGAGGCTCTCTTTTTCTTTCGATGAGCTAACAATCCAGGCACAATTGCTAAAGAAGCTAGAAGTATCGGCATGCCTACTGGTGTGAGCGGGATACAAACCAAAGTTATCGCTCCGGCCACTATCGCTGTAATCTTGCCTGCTCTCGTAAGAACATGTGGGATGATCAAGGCAACAAATGCTGCTGGGAAGGCTGCATCAAGACCCCATGAGCCTGGATCCTCAAGAATCCCTCCCAATAACACACCTAAAATTGTTCCTATATTCCAAAATATAAAGAGGCTTATTCCTGTAAACCAGAATGAGTCACGAGAGTCTTTACTCGTTTCTTGTGCGCTAGCAATCGCTATGGTTTCATCAATCACGAAGTGAGCAGCTACAGCTTTATTCAATTTTCCTCTATTTAACGAATTTGTTATCACAGGTCCATATAGTGCATTTCTCGCTGAAAGCAAAAGAGCGCTACCTACGGCTGCTGCCGGATTACCTCCACCGTCTATCACCGAAACTGCTGCGAACTGCGATGCGCCAGTAAATGTGAAAATCGAAAGTGCTGATGCTTGTAAAAGCGAGAGTCCAGCAGTGTCAGCGAAAACACCGTAAGTTATACCGATTAGGCCACAAGCCGCTGCTAGCGTGAAACCGTTTTTTTGATATGTATTAAATTTTTTCATTACGGGAGTCGATCAATTAATTGGTCAATCAGTCTGTCTATTTCGATAGCGCAAGAATCAAATATCTCTTGATCTCCTGAAGCTGGATCAACCACTTCCTCCCATGATTCGATCTCTACTTCAGCAAGATTCAATTTCATTATTCTTTCAACCAAAGATCCCTCCTTGGGCAACTCACGAACAAGACGTGGAAGGGTTGCCGCTCGGGGCGCAACTTCAGGAAAATTTCTTCTGATCCATTCAATGTGACTTGGTTCCATAGCAACAACTAGGTCTACTCCTACATGTTTTTCTCCAAATTGTGAACTTCTATGAGCATGGTCAGATATTTCAAAACGTTCAAGTGCTTTTCTTGTTCTTTGACTCATTGGATGTCCTTCAAGAACAAGTGTTCCAGCTCCGATTGCTACGTAGTTTGGCGCTCTTTTCTCGAACATTATTCGAGCCATAACGGATCGAGCAGCATTCCCGGTGCAAAGAAAACATATAACTGGTTTTTCTGATTGATTCTCCATAGCTTTCAGTCTGTTTTGATCCTGATAAAAAGTGCTTCAGCTTCGGCTGTGACCTCACCATTTGCAAGGCATATAGCTTTTGCTTTAATTCGTCTTCCAGTTGAGTTTTCGAGATGAGCTTCGAAACGAAGCTCTTGGTCTATAGGAGTGGCTTTTCTGTATCGAATGTCTAGTTTTCCAGTTACTGCAGGCCCTCCTCCTGCTAATCGGACTGCGCCACTTAATACATCATCAAAAAGTCCAGCAAGGAATCCACCATGGACACGACCTTCGGGACCTTCTCTGCATCTATTGATTTCTAACTCGCCTACTATTACTTCTTGTCCATTGTCATCTTTTTCAATCCTTACTCTTATAGGCGGAGCTAGGGGGTTTCTTTCTCCTCTAAACAGACTGTTATCTCTTGCTTCAATTGTTAAACGCTCTTTTGTTAAGTCATCTATCTCTTTTTCGTCGATCTCATACCATCTGAGTCGCACCGATTCTTCTAAAGACTCATTAGCTGCATCCACATGTTTAATTGCTTTTTCCATCATTTCATTCGTGGGTGCTGATCTGTGTATTTTCAGCAACAGGTCTCTCACTCGATCGGCTAACCGTATTCCGGTTTTTCTTTCATTTTCTGACATCTTTGTTTGTCTATCTTTCATATCGGTTCATCAAAATTTTAGATTTTCGTTAAATCAAACCCAGAATCTTACCTAGTCGTCGGCGGTGAAATAATGCATCGCCCCATGTGGATGCAAGAATCCATCCGCGCTTAAGCCATACCTGTAAGTCATGTTCAACTGTATAACCGATCGCTCCATGACATTGAAGAGCTGATCTGCATGCGAGTTCGACAGCCTCACTTGCTAAAGCTTTTGCAGCTGACACTTCTCCTGAAACTGTGAAATTTTCTGTAGGGCTTCTTTCATTATCTATCGCCCAGCTAGCTACTTGAACTAATGGTCTGGCGAACTCGATCACTATTGCCATGTCTGAGCAGTGGTGTTTGACTGCTTGATTAGTCCCAACTGGTTTCCCGAACTGTTTTCTTTCTGAAACATAGCTGACTGTCATTTCTAGAAGTTTTTGCGCCACACCTACTGCTTGTGCTGCGGCAGACAGTGCGCCACGGTTAGTCATGTCTTCAATCGCTTCGGGTTCTTCCGAAATCAGTGTTTTAGGAGTAGGTGACCATTCGACGGTGCTGGTTTTATAACGAGGGTCGATTGAGGTCATGGGAGTATGCAGAATTTCCTTTGTTGGAACTGCATGAAGCTGATTTTCTTTACTAAGCAAAATAAGGTCAGATTTTTCAACTGAAACGACTCTTGAGTCTATTGAAGAACCAACAGTCAATTTTCTCGATCCAGTTGCTGATTCTTCTAATATTTCTTGGGCAACTTCATTTTGTGCCCAACGTGCTATTAAAGGTGCTGCTATTCCTGCATGTTCGGCTACGGGTTCAGGGCAGGCTGAACGTCCCAATTCTTCTAAAATGAAAACTAGGTCGGAACTACCCATACCTAAACCGCCAAATTCTTCAGGTACAGCAATTCCCATAAGCCCCGTTTCAGAAAGTGTTTCCCAAAGACCACTAATACGTCCTGATGACCCTTCACCAGCTAATTGAAGTGCTTCTCCAGAGCACTCTTTTTCTAAAATGGAAGCAATGTTGGAAGCAAATTGCTCCTGTTGCTCAGTTGGTGCAAAACGCATCTAACTTCCTACTTTCTCGGCAAACCAAGAACTCGTTCAGCAATTATGTTCCGCTGAATCTCATTTGTTCCTGCGTATATAGGTCCGGCCAAAGCGAATAGGTAACCCGTTAACCATTCAGTATCATCACTCGTATTTGAAAACTCTGTTATCAGATCAGACCGGTCTCTTAAAATTCTTAGGGCAGTGGCATGAAGTTCAACATCTAATTCTGACCAGAAAACCTTCATTATTGAAGGCTCAGAATTTAGTAATTCTCCTTCTAGGATTCGTGTTGCGGTTCTCTGCGCTTGCCATCGATAAGCGTGCGCTCTTACCCAAGAGTTAACAACTTCTTCCGTGAGGCTTGGATCCGGTTTTGGCTCTGTTGACTCATGAAGGCTAATAAGTCTTTCCGCCACGGCCGTGAAACGACCTGGTGCTCTCAGGTTCAAGCCACGTTCATTGGATGCCGTTGACATGGCAACTGACCAACCTTCTCCTTCTGCACCGAGAAGATTAGAGGAATGAACACGGCAGTCATCAAAAAATATTTCAGCAAATGCAGGTTCACCGTCAAGGCGTTTAACTGGTCTGCGCTCTAAACCTTCCGAGTCAGCTGGTACAAGCAGGTATGACAAACCCTGATGTCTTTCAGAGTCTGGGTCAGTTCTAACGATGCAAAATATCCAATCTGCCCAGGCGCCACGAGAGCACCAAGTTTTCTGACCGTTGATTACAAACCATTCACCATCTTTTCGGGCTTTTGTTTTTATTGACGCTAAGTCGCTTCCGGCATCAGGCTCTGACCATCCTTGCGCCCAGATTTCTTCTCCGGATGCCATCGCTTGTAAAAACCGATTTTTTTGCTCATCAGTTCCAAAATCAAACAAAGCGGGCGCTAGTAAATTAATTCCATTTGTGTTGACACGTCCCGGCGCACCTGAGTGGTAATACTCTTCTTCAAAAATTAGCCATTCAAAGACACCTAAATCTCTTCCTCCGTACTTTTCTGGCCATGTAATAACCGACCATCCGTTTTCGAAAAGTTTTTTTTCCCATGCTCTATGAAGCTCAAAACCTTCTTGTGTGTCCATAGAAGGTAAAGGTTCTTTAGGAATATTTCCTTTGAGCCAGTTTCTTACTTCGGTACGAAAGTCTTTTTGTTGTCTTGTTGGGTCTAAATCCATTTTCAACTTTTCCCGAATCGGTCAAGTGAATTTGTCGCCTCTTCAACAATTCTTCTTACTAACTCTTCGCTGCTGGGCAATTCATTTATTGACCCAACTCCTTGACCTGTAGGCAAAATTCCAACTTCTAAATGACCATCGACCATTGTCGCTTTTGTCAACATCGGTGCGTTAGCTGCAAGGGCCACCTGACTCCATGTTAATTTCTGAGTTTTTTTCATTCTCAAGCCTTCGATGATCAGACTCTTAAAGGTTGTACCGGATAATCGTCTAAAACGTAAAGCATTAAGTAGTGCTATCGGAAAAGCAAGTAAACGGGCCCTTTCAAGCCGTTCCACCATTTTGTTGGAAATAACTCTTTGTGGTGCACCATCAATTGCTTTAGTGACTACTGTCTGGGTTGATGAAGTCGACAGATACACATTTTTTACATTCTCTGGAACGTCGCTTTCACTTGTTAAAAGGAATCTGGTTCCCATTGCTATTCCGGAAGCCCCCCATGCTAAAGCAGCCGCAAGTCCTCTTCCATCCGTGAAACCTCCGGCTGCAATTACAGGAATTTTGATCGAGTCGATTACTTGAGGGATTAAAAGTGAAGTCGGAATAACTCCTGTATGACCACCTCCCTCAGAACCTTGTGCGATGACTGCATCAACACCTAACTCAGCTACCTTTTCTGCGTGTCTCGCGGCTCCAACAGTAGGTATGACTATCACATCTGCTTCTTTTAGACGCTCAACTATTAGTTGTGTAGGTGCTTGTGCAAATGAAGCTACTGGAACCTGAGCGTCAATTAAATGTTCAACTCTAGAGTCGATATCTAAAGCATCTGTTCTGAGGTTAACCCCGAAAGGATTATCTGTATTTTTTTTAATTTCTTCAATTGCTTTAACCATTTCATCAAAAGTAAGTGTTGCTGCTGCGAGTATTCCGAGAGCCCCTGCTTGACAGGTAGCTGTAACTAAATTCGGACCTGCGACCCAACCCATACCGGTTTGGATTATCGGGTATTTAACACCGGTTAGTTCACAAAAATTCGTTTTTAATCTAGTTTCGCTCATTTTTTTGCAAATTCTGCTTTACGTAAACCATGTGGATCTATTACTTCCCTAATGAGTTTAAGTTCTTCTTTTGTTGGTATTCGGGTCTCTTTAATTTCGTCTGGTAGTAGCAATTCAAATCCGGTTGCGGCAATTATTTCTTCAACTGTCACATTCGGATGGCAAGAAACTAACTGCATGCGTTTTTCTTGATTAGAAAAATTTAAGACCCCTAAATTTGAAACGATTTGACGAATTTCATGATTGCTTTGTATCCAACCTGAAAGTTCAGAAACTCTGTCGTAGCCTGGGCCTGAAACAACATCTACTTTTTCGACAAAACTACGAGTTGAATGATTTGGTATCCAATAACTGGTCGTGTTGTTTACCAGATTTCCAGGAGCTCCTCGAAGTCCTAAGAGTTGAGCTTTAGGTTTTTTCCAGTCTCCAATTGCAGCAAAATTCTGATTTCCGTATGGGTCTATCTGGCTTGCACCCATGACTATGTGACGGCGTCCTGACCACACAATGTCGAAAAGGTCCCGGTAAGGCATCCATGCTTCCACCAATCGTTCTGCATCTGGATCTCCCACAGGAATGGTGTTAGCAGCAAGAACAGAAACCGTGTCCGTCATTACCATGGCAGATTCAAATGTGGCTTTAGCCAAACGCCCAGCTATCACAGGAACATTCCCTATGGGGTTGCACAAAATCTCTCCGTCGCCTCGGAAGCCGTCAGCAATTGCAGTGATACATATTTCATCGAGTGTTGCATCATCAGCCATTTTGACTCTCTCCTATTTGAGTTCTTGAGTCAACTGCTTTCAAGTATTCCTGATGGTCAGTTACCTCTATGTATTTTTGTTTGAAGTTTTCCCAACTTTGGAGATCTTTAGCACTGGCTGCATATTCACTTTGGAAAACCTCGTCTCTGCCGTAATCAGGAAGACATTCAGTGAAGTGAGCTCCTCTTGGAGCTTCAATTACACCGTCGACGAATAACCTCGGAATTTTAAGAGTGTGGACACTTCCTTCTTTCAAAAAATCTTCAGTAGGGATTATCTTTTCGCAACTCATGAACGTACGTTTAGCTGCTTTTGCAAAAAGGTCATCAAAATATAAATCCGGACCTAAAAATTGTCCGTTTCCTTGGGAATCCGCCCTATTCATATGAATAAGAGAAACGTCAAGATTTAGGGCAGGTATCGCTACCAATTCTTCACCTTTTTCCCCATCACTTGTTTCGTAAGGAGATTCGATTGTCTTTATTTCAGGATTCATCATGAGCATGTCACTACCTAAACCAGCTCTTGTTGGATAAAAAGGCATCCGATGCGCTGCAGCTAGTAACCCTAAATAAAAAGCACCTTCGTCTAGTTCGCCAGTTTCGATAGTTCCTTCTTGCTTCGCGTTTCTAAAATGCGGTTCTAGAGGTATTGAATCAAGTGAAACGAAACCATAAATTGCTTTACGAATCTTGCCTGTAGCACAAAGCAGCCCTACTTCTGGCCCTCCGTAACTAACGATTGTGAGATCTTTCAAATTACTGCATGCTATTGCTCGAACCAGAGACATGGGTTTTCGACGTGAACCCCAACCACCTATTCCAATAGTCATTCCATCTGATAATTCTTCGATAACTTCCATTTCTGTCATTTTTTTGTCAATCACAACTTCAACGCTAGAGCAACCCGCGCTATGCACCGACCTGAGATAATCTTCTAGTGTGAATATTTCTATGGACAAAACTGAAATCCTTGATTTCTCAGGTAAAACGGTGATTGTTACTGGAGGGACTCGGGGTCTTGGACGTGTTATTTCAGAATCTTTTCTAGATGCTGGAGCAAATGTTGTCACGTGTGCGCGTAATGCGCCTGAGAAACCGATTTTTTCTCAATTGAATAACAAAGAAGCCATTTTTTTTGAAACTGATGTGCGAAACCCTGATCAGGTTGAATCATTTATTTCTGAAGTTTTTCAAAAGTTTGGTCGTATCGATGTACTTGTAAACAATGCTGGAGGGGCTCCTTCAGTTAAATCTTCAGACGCTTCAGCTCGCTTTAATGAAAAAGTTGTTTCATTGAATCTTTTAGCTTCTATGCACTGTTCTCAATCTGTGTTCCCTGTGATGACCTCGCAAGAGGACACCGGTGTCATCATAAATATCTCTTCAGTCAGTGGGAGTAGACCCAATCCCACGGGAATGGCTTACGGGGCTGCTAAAGCTGGTTTGGACAATTTGAGTAAAACTTTAGCTCATGAGTGGAGTCCAAAAATACGCGTTCTGACTTTGTCGGTTGGATTAATAGAAACTGATGAATCGTCTGACTTTTACGGCGATGACGAGAAACGTTTAAAGCTCGCTAACCACCTAGCTATGAAACGTCTGGGGAAACCCGAAGAAATCGCTGATATGTGCATGGTGCTAGCTTCGCCTTTGGCTCGCTGGATGACTGGGACCACTGTTGAGGTGCATGGAGGCGGAGAGAGCCCTTTCTATTTGAAAGAAATCTTCGGTACGAACATTGAAGAAAACTCGTAATATTTTTGAATAAAAATGGCACCTGTATTTCTCACTGAAGAATCGCCAACCTACGGGGTAGTGCAATACGTTTCGCCAATGGTTAGAAGAATCGTTGCAAAAAACCCTTCTAAATTTACTTATCACGGAACCGGCACTTACATAATTGGGGATCCTGATGGAAACGAACTTGCCGTAATAGACCCAGGCCCTCGTGATGATAAGCATCTGGCTGCTCTTTTGGATTCTATAGGAAACAAAAATGTGAGCCATATTTTGGTGACACACACGCACCCTGATCACTCTCCCGCTGCTATCAGCCTCGCTGAGATTACTTCAGCTCCGACATACGGATTTGGGAAACATCCGCTAGCGGCTTCTCAAAAATCTGACGATCTCGATGGGGCACAACAAGATGATCTCGAAGATAGAGGTGACACCGACTTTGTTCCTGATGTTGAAATAGGAAATGGAGATGTGATTGTAGGTGAAGGTTTCACTTTTGAAGCTCTCCATACACCAGGACATATCTCCAACCATTTATGTTTTTCTTTGGAAGAGGAATCTACTTTGTTTACTGGCGATCATGTTATGGGATGGTCGACGACTGTAATTCCAGCTCCAGACGGGAACCTCTCTCATTATCTTTCTAATTTACGTCGCCTGCTTGAACGGTCTGAAATGATCTATCGACCTACTCACGGCCCTGCAATTGAAGACCCTCTTCCTTTTGTTAATTCTCTGATCGAACACCGAGAGAAGCGCACAACTCAAATAATTGCAGCAATCAAAACGGAACCTAAGACGGTTAAAGAATTAGTTAACGATATATATTCTGATGTTGATGAAAGTCTTCACAAGGCAGCCGGTAGTTCTGTATACGCACATCTACTGGATCTTGCTCGGATTGGTGTTGTCTCAGCGGAGCCTGATTTAGGAATGAAAGCTGAGTGGAGAGTTAAGTAAAAAATCTAAGGATGCTGGCTTGAAACTGAAATTACTTCGCCTGTCATATAGGAAGAGTAATCACTAGCTAAGAAAACCATTACATTTGCTACTTCCCAGGGCTCAGCGGCACGTCCTAAGGCTTCTTGCTCTATCAAAGAATCTATTAACTCTTGATTACTAGACTTTGAAAGATTTGGATGCAGAGCCAAACTTGGTGCTACACAATTAACTCGTATGTCATATTCCGCTGCTTCGATAGCTACGCATCGTGTAAGTGCCATGACACCTGCTTTTGCTGCCGCGTAATGAGACTGGCCCGTTTGTGCACGCCATCCTAAAACTGAAGCGTTATTTACTATCACTCCTGTGTTTCTCTCCTGCATTTTTTTCAATGCTGCTCTTGTGCAACGCATTGTTCCATTTAGTGTCACATCGACAACTCGTAACCATTCTTCATCATCCATTTCAACTAACAAGCTTTGAGCTCCTAGACCTGCATTGTTGATTAAGACATCGAGTTTTCCATATTCTTCTATCGTTTTGTCAAACAAATTCTGGACTTGTTGTTCTTTCGTTACGTCACACAACACTGAAAGAGGTCTCTCTCCATTAATCTCGCTTAATGCATCACAGGTGGCCTCAAGTCTTTCTTCATGAACGTCGGAAATAATTACACTGGCTCCTTCTTCAATGCAACGTCTTGCCACTGCGGAACCGATTCCGGTTCCCGCAGCAGCGGTTACAACCACTACTTTCTCTCCTAAGAGATTGTGACTTTCAACATAATTTGGAGGAGTTTTAGTTGCCATAATCAGATCCTAGATCAACTAAGCATTGTCCTGTTCTGTCTTTTCAGCCATTTCTTTCATCCGTCTCTCCAAATCTGCGAACAATGGAAGTTCCTCGACGCCTATATCTCCGTCTAATCGTTCAACTATTTCCTCGAATGTAAAAGCTTCTCCATCGTTAGCAGTCATTTCCCTTACTTCAGCAGGTTGATTCCATACAGCTATTCGCTTTCCTGTGCACGTATATATCTGTGCTGTTATATCTTTAGCCGCGTCTGAAAGTAAAAATGCTGCTAATGGTGCAATATCTTCTGGTGCTCCTGCTTCTATTTCAAAAGGAACGTTTTCTGACATTCGGGTCATTGCAGCAGGGGCTATACAATTTGCATTCACCCCATATCTCTTTAGAGCGAAAGCCGCACTTTTTGTAAGAGATATGATTCCACCTTTTGCAGCTGAATAGTTTGGTTGGGCTGTTGAAGCAACAAAAGCTCCTGAGGTAAAACCAAGGATGCTTCCACCTCCTTCTTGTTTACGCATTACAGCAGAGGCTGCTCTGTAAACGTTGAAATGACCTCTGAGATGAACTCTTACGACATCATCGAATTCTTCATCTGTCATATTAAATAGCATTCTTTCGCGCAGAATTCCTGCAGCGCATGCAACTCCATCAATTCGGCCCCAGGCTTCAATGGCAGTTTCCACTATTCGTTGGCCTACTTCTGATTCTGAAACATCACCAGCTACAGCAATTGCATTTCCACCTAATTCCTTAATTTGATTTACAACTTCATCAGCCACGGCGCTTGAAGGAGCAGAACCGTCTAGTTCTACGCCATAGTCAGCAACAACTACGTTCGCTCCTTCTTTTGCGCAAAGAATGGCGACAGAACGTCCGATCCCGTTTCCAGCTCCTGTTACTGCAATGTTTTTACCTGAAAGATGACCAGCCACTTTTCCTCCCTACTGTATTTTTTACTAAAAGTTATGCGGCGACACTATCGGAGGTGACCCAATCGGCCTATCGTCGGAGAATGCTATCAGATAAAAAAATCCTCGTTACAGGTGTAACAGGCCAAATTGGCTTTCCGTTAGCTCGTTTCTTAGCAGAAAAAAATGAGGTTTGGGGGGTTGCCCGGTTTACTAATGAACAGAACAGAGAACGTGTAGAAGAATTAGGCGTTCGCACTTTTACTCTCGATTTAAATTCGAAAGACTACGGGACTCTCCCAACAGATTTCGATCATGTAATACATTTTGCAGTTTTTCAAGGCCCAGTAGCTGATTATGATTTGGCAATTTCGAATAATGCTGAAGCGACGGGAATCTTGATGCAGCATTGTCGCAGCGCTAAATCTGTATTAATAGCTTCAACGAACTCTGTTTACAAACCAAATGAAAATCCTTGGCATCTATACCAAGAAAGTGACCCACTGGGTGATTCAACTGTTACCCATTCTCCTACCTATGGAATCTCTAAAATAAGCCAAGAAGCAGTTGCTAGGACCATGTCTAGAGTTCTTGACCTTCCTACTACTATCGCTCGAATTAATGCGAGCTATGGCGAGAATGGGGGTCTTCCAAAATATCACTGTGCAGCAATAGCAGCTGATAAACCGATAATACTCAGAGACTCCGCCCCTTCTCCTTATAGCCCCATCCATGAGACCGATATCGCTCATCAGGTCTCAAATCTCCTTGAAGCTGCTTCAACTCCCTCTACTATCGTGAACTGGTGCGGAGATGAAGTTGTAACCGCTGAAGACTGGTGTGCTTTTTTCGGTTCTCTATTGGATAAAACTCCAGAACTCCTATACAAAAATGTCCCTGGTAGTCAATCAGGAGGTGCAGCAGATCCAAGTTTCAGAAAATCTATCACTGGGCCATGCAAAATTTCTTGGATGGATGGAATGGCAGACCTGGCAGAACATCATGTCAAATAAGTTTTACTGATATAACAGGTAAAGGTTTTAAGTTCCAAGGGTTTTTAATTCCTGTAACTGGAAAGCGTCTTATGGACATTGAACATGTTGTTGACAAAATTGAGATAGCAGATTTTTTCTCGCGCTATGCGCGTGCTGTGGATACTCGAGATTGGGATCTTTATAGAACCTTGTTCACAGCAGATGCACACATCGATTACTCATCGTCGGGTGGATCAGTTGGCAATTTGGAGGAAACCGTTTCTTTTTTATCAAAGGCTTTGGATATGTTTGAAATGTCTCAACATCTCGTCACCAACATCGAAGTGTTAGAGAAAAAAGAAGACGAAGCTGATGTTGTTGCACTTTTCAATAATCCAATGCGTCTAAAAGAAGGAGAAATCTGGTTTGTAGGTGGAAAATATCGTCATGAACTAATCCGATCAGACTCAGGTTGGAAAAGTAGAAAACTTGTCGAAGAAACTCTATGGTTCGACAGATCTCCTTTCGACGATCTGGCTAGAGGCAACTCAGAAGAAAAGGAATAACTTTTTTTGGCAAACAATCGTGATGAAAGTCGTTACAAAAAATGGGAAACAGATCATGAGAAGCGAGGAACGAGTGATCTGATACCCGCTGCAACTGTTGTAATAATGAGAGACTCAGAATCCGGTATTGAACTTTTGATGCTTCGAAAAAATTCCAAAGTTGCTTTTGGAGGTATGTGGGTTTTCCCTGGTGGCAAAATTGATGAAACTGACAAGGTTATTAATTCCGATGGGTCTCTTGATG
>Ga0208261_1000063_pt1 | contig 42840 bp, 39 predicted proteins | sample Knorr_S7_td_DCM__FD_185595 | JGI IMG/M metagenome (GOLD analysis project Ga0208261, IMG submission 185595) | Marine microbial communities from Southern Atlantic Ocean transect - Knorr_S7_td_DCM_ad_131m_LV_B (SPAdes) (version 3) | ecosystem: Environmental > Aquatic > Marine > Oceanic | place...
GACTCCCTGAGCTTCGACGAATTCTGGCAGATCAACAATGATACTGAGGAAGACTGGGACTTCGAGAACCCAGGTTGGTCAGAGGACACGACCGATTGGGACCAGTTCCCCTTCGACCCATCAGAGCAGACTGACACCGACATGGATGGCATGGGCGACAACTCCGACACAGACGACGACAACGACGGAGTCCCAGACGGACTGGACGCGTTCCCATTGGACCCAACCGAGTCTGCCGACCTAGACGGTGACGGAATCGGGGACAACTCCGACAACGACACAGACGGCGACGGAATCGACAACGACCAGGACGACTTCGACAGCGATCCAAACGCTGCCGCAGACAACGACCAGGACGGCGTCGACGACGCATCTGACTCGGACGACGACAACGACGGCGTGCCCGACGTTGCCGACTGGGCGCCTATGGACGCATCCGAGCAGTACGACACCGATGGCGATGGAGTTGGTGACAACGCAGACACCGATGACGACAACGACGGAACCGCGGACGCCGACGACGCCTTCCCGCTGGATGCCAGCGAGAACGCAGACGCTGACGGCGACGGGGTTGGGGACAACTCCGACCCAGACGACGACAACGACGGCACACCAGACGGTCTGGACGACTTCCCGTACGATGCCACTGAGCAGAGGGACTCTGACGGAGACGGAATCGGCGACGTGGCCGATCCTGACAGGGACGAGGACGGATACCTGAACTCGGACGACGCGTTCCCGATGAACGCCAACGAGTGGATGGACACCGACGGCGACAACATCGGCGACAACTCGGACTCCGACATAGACGGAGACTCGGTCCTGAACGATGACGACTGGGCACCCCTCGACTCTGCAGAGTGGATGGACACCGACGGCGATGGCACCGGCGACAACGCCGACACCGACGACGACGGCGACACCTACTCCGACGACGACGAGTACTCCTGCGGAACTGACTCGAAGAACGCGAACTCAGCTCCATCGGACTTCGACGGCGACGGTCTATGCGACGCTCTGGACCCCGAGGACAACAGGGGACAGGCCGGAGCAGGAGCCGCACCAGACGTGGTCCAGGAGTCACCAGGCTTCACGCCAGGCTTCGCATCCGTGCTAGCAGTCGTGTCCCTACTGGGCGCAGCCGCACTAGGACGACGCGAAGAGGACTGATCCGCGAGGATCAGCACAACGTAACCCCGGGCCGGGGGCCACCCGGCACCCGGCCCGGGGCCACAACCCAATGCTGATAAGTCCCCCATATCACAAGTGGGCTCATGCCAGGCACGACCAGGGCCGAGATAAGGACGCTGAAGATAGGGAGATACGTAGCGATCGAGGAAGACGCATACAAGATTCTAAGCATGTCCAAGTCCAAACCGGGCAAGCACGGCTCAGCCAAGGCCAGGATAGAGCTGGAGGACATCTTCACAGGCCAGAAGAAGTCACACGTCGGTACCGTTACCGATACCATAAACATCCCACTGATCGAGAAGGGATCCGCCATAATCACCCACATCCAGGGCAACGAGGTCCATGCAATGGACAACAAGACCTACCAGACGCTTATCCTACCAGTTGAGGAAGGGATGAACCTGCAGTCCGGTGGAGAGATCCAGTGGATGGAGGCAATGGGCAGGTACAAGATCAGCAGGGACCACTAGTCGCGTTTTCCAGTTCCCAGTGCCCTTTGTCCACGTGAAGTATAAGCGTCGTTCTCGTACGCTCGGAACGAGAGACATGTCTGACGTTGAGCGATCGGCCTACAGGCAGCCAGTAACTGCCTCCGGACTAGAGGCGATAGAGTCCGGAACTCTGACCTGGCTAGACGAGGACATGTACAACAACCTGAACACAGGGGTACTAGAGCAGTACCTGGAGGAGAAGAACCTCTCCGAATCTTTCGAGGTAAGCCACTGGGACACTCGGAAGGTCCTCATCGGGATCCTCGTAGGGGCCGTCTTCAGCGGAGTAACTGCCTACATCGGCCTCAAGATAGGGCTAGCCGTCTCAGCAGCATGGTACGTAGCATACCTGCTGGGGATGGCCCTCCAGTGGTCCCCCTCAGAAGTTAACATAGCCACGAGCGCCACCACGGGTGCGACTAACGCGTCAATAGGCTTCATCTTCACATTCCCCGCCATCTTCCTACTAGCCTACTCCGACGACTACAGGGTCGGTGACGGACATCTCCTGAGCTCCGTCGATACCCTGAATCTAGCATTCGTGGGCATCATAGCCTCGATGTTCGCAGGATTCCTGGGTGTGATGTACTTCATCATATTCAGACGAGTCTGGCTGGTCGAGGACCCACTCCCCATGCCCGGATTCGAGGCCACCCTCAAGATGCTGGACATATCCTCGGACGTAAGCGCGGGCTCGGCAGATGCAGCACGCGACTCCCTACGAACCGTGGGGGTGTGGACGGTTCTGACGATGGGGATCATGTTCGTCATCGACTACCCAATTCGCTGGTCAAAGAAGCTCGCAGGAGTGCCCAGCAGCATCGCTGACTGGTTCGCGATGACGCTGTCCGGGGAGAAGTGGGGCCTCGCATCGGTCTATACAGAGAGGTGGATCCACCAGCCGAGCGAGCTGGTCGAGGGCAAGTACGCCCCTTACAACGGCATAACCCCCTACGAAGAGGGGAACCCCATGTCCTACACCTTCCTAGGCGTGGAGATCAGCCCGACCCTATTCGCGATAGGCTGGTTCATGAAGTTCAGAGCAGCCCTACTGGTAAACCTGGGAGCAATCCTCGCATGGTTCTGGCTTATTCCCCTTGCAGTGCTTCAGGACGTCCCGGTTTACGACCCGGAGCAAGGCGTCTACAGAGACATCACAGAGATGGGCCCCATCGTCCAATGGCAGGCCTTCGGCTCGATAATACGCACTGTTGCGATAGGAGCGATCCTCGGAGGGGGATTCCTCGGGCTGTTCAAGATGGCCCCGACATTCATCGGAATCTTCGGGGACATCACACAGGCCTTCTCGGGAGAGCAGGGAGAGGAATACGTGGAAGGAAAGGGTTGGTACGAATGGCCGCTATACCACATCCCCATTTTCATGGCTATCTCGCTTGTGGCAATCACTGTCATCTTCGTCATAGGGGGATACCCTGTGTTGCCTTCGCTGATATTCTCAGTCGTACTGCTATCGACTACTTTCCTACTGGGTGCCATAGCAGTTAGGGTGATGGGGGAGACGGGAATCGAGCCAGTCTCAGGGACCTCATTCATCGTCCTCCTTATTCTCCTGATGATTTTCCTGAACCTGGACGTAGGGCTCAGCAAGGAGGAGTCAATCCTGATGTCCCTCGTGGGGACTACGGTATTCGGCTCGGCGATAAGCATGAGTGGAACCGTTGTGGGCGACTACAAGAACAGCCTCTACATCGGAAACAGGCCATACCACATCTCCAAGGGCAACATCATGGGAGTAGTGCCCGGAGCCATTCTTGGTGCCGGAGTCGCCATATTCCTATCCAAGCTCCTAGCTGACGGTACAATAGAGCTGCTAGCCCCCCAGGCAAACGCATTCGCATACTTCACCACCATACTGGCCGAGGGCCAGGGCAACTGGAGCGCCCTGCTTCTTGGAATGGCCCTCGGCGCCTTCGCCGAGTGGGCCACAGGGATGGGCACGTCATTCGGCTTGGGAATGTACCTCCCCACTCCTGCAACATTTCCGATGCTGATCGGCGGCGCATACCGCTCTTGGTGGGAGGAGAGGAGGCTCAAGCCCATCGTGGAGTCTGTCAGGAAGGACGAGGGGAACGCTGCTGCAGAGAAGAAGAGCGCGAGAATGCTCCTCCTGACGTTCATGATCGCAGCGGGAGCATTGACCGGTGAGGCATTCTACGGTGTCGAGGCTGCGATACTAGCGGTCCTGGACGAGATTTCGCTCGGAGGGGAGTTGCTCAAGACGTACTCCTGGTGGCCCTTTGCCAGACTGGCAGGCTTCGTAATCATCAATGTGGTACTAGGGATGATCGTTTACGTCCTTTTCAGAAAGGCCGGAATCATAGGGGGAGGCTCCAACGAATCTCCCACTGAGACAAAGGCCACCACGCCCGAGGTCCCTTCCTGGGTCCCCTTGGACGCCGAGCTGGCGGACTGAAAATGCCCGAGCAAAATGAAATCCCGGCAAGCGCGTGGCTGATACTCTCTGTAGCGGTAATCGCAGTTTCTAGCGCAGGGATAGTCCTACAGGAGATGTCCGACGTCAAGCCTCTCCTGCGAGCCTCGTGGAGGATGCAGGGGACGGCACTGGTATTGCTTCCCGGATTCCTGTACCAGTTCAAACGACTAGAGGCTCCATCTCTGACCATGAACGACTGGCTTCTGATCATGGCTTCCAGCGGGTTCTTGGCAATTCACTTCGGAAGCTGGGTATGGTCTTTGGATAATACCAGCCTAGTCCACAGCCTCCTGTTCGTGAACACGCACCCGCTAATCGTGGTCGCACTGATGCCAATTATGGGAGAAGTAGTCCGCAGAGGACACCTGGAGGGGGTAATCATTGGCTTCGCAGGAGCTCTCGTAGCCCTGATGGACCTGGGAGACGGCGGGGAAGTGACCCTGATGGGCGATTTAGCCGCGTTCCTGGGGGCAGTAACCATTGTCGGCTACATCCTAGTGGGAAGGGAGCTCAGATCTAACAGGGAAATGCCGATTTTCGTCTATGCCTTCCCCGTGACCTTGGGAGCAGGAATCTGGCTGTCTCTTGGGACCGTGCTGTTCGAAGGCTCAGCCGTCACTTCCTTGCATCCCGAGTCCTCGATCCTCGGATGGACAGACCCATTCTGGATAGTTTGGGTAGGATACCTGTCTCTAGGTCCGGGACTCTGCGGGCATACAGGATTCAACACTGTTCTGCGATGGATTCCCCCTATTATAGTCTCAATCACGATGCTTTTGGAGCCCGTGATAGGGGCCCTAATCGGCTATATGTGGACTCGAGATACCTTGATCGGACTACCCACAGTAATAGGTGGGCTGATGATGATGGCGGGAGCTATGCACGTGACTCTACAAGGAAAATCGAAATCCGAGGGGGAATCGGTTTCTTAACCGTCCCATCGTGCGGAAAACATGCCAAGGTTCCCGATTCTACTTACCAATGACGACGGCATTAACTCCCCCGGACTACAGCATCTGGCATCGTCATTACACTCTCTTGGACACCCGATAGCCATACTAGCCCCCCTTACAGAGCAATCAGCGGTAGGGATGAAACTCACCCTAAGGGATGACATGGCCTTCGAAGAGCACACCGATATCGCTGAAAAAATCAGGACCGACGAGTCAGTCCCCCTGCGCGCGTTCTCCCTCGATGGGTCTCCCTGCGACTGCGTCATCGTTGCTATTGACGGGGGGCTGAGGTCCTGGGCACCAGAGATAAGGCCGTGGCTCTGCATTTCCGGCATCAACCGAGGGCCAAACCTATCTGTGGACGTTCTTCACTCCGGAACTGTTTCCGCTGCTCGCGAGGCGTCTCTGTATGGCCTGCCATCGCTTTCCGTAAGCCTAGCCACCTACTCTCACCAAGACTACTCGCAATCCATAGAGGCAACACTGGCTCTGGTGGAAAGACTATCCGAACTGGTCACAGTAGAACCGAGCAATATCCTGAGGCCAGAGGGTTCGAGGACGAGGCCGATTGAGGGAACTGGCCCTAACTCCCTCAGATCATGGTTCATGCAGGGGAACATGTTCCTGAACCTTAACATCCCTGAAAACTGGAACGGAACATTCCAGACCGTGCCCCTAGGTGCTAGATGGTACCATAACGCGACTGACATGATAGATCAGAAATCCACGGGAGTGGCCTTTGAGGTCGGGGCAGCCAGAATCGTCGACGAGGAAATCGAAATGACCGACTGCCATGCAATAGCTTCTGGGAGCGCCTCGATTACCCCTTTGGCAAGCTGGCCTCAGAATCACCCGCTCGGAGTCCCGCAATCCATAATGCAAGCTTCTACCGTGATGGATGTCGATGGGATGCCTTCATGGATCTAGGACTCATCAAGGAGATGATGGATTATGGATATACAAGAGTGCCCCTGCAACCACTCTCTTCCCAGCGAGAGCGAATCTAAACCCTGAAGACTGGCCCTGTCTTGAACCGAAAAGGGCTGATCATCCGATAGGATGAACCCTATATCATTGGGATGTTGTATCAAATTGAAGCCTCCCCCTTCAGCATCCAGAAATACGGGGATTACCCCTCTTTCATCCCAATCATGTAGGGTCTGATTGATATCCCCCCCAGAGTGCAGTATCCCACTTGAGAATTCTTTGAATCGATCTCTCGGAGGAATCGGAAGTTTGTTTATTCCCTTAATCTGCCCTGCAATTGATCTTTCATCCGGCCTGACTCCCCCTATTCTGGTGCCATCGAACCATATTCTCCTATTCGGCCCCTCTCCTCCCATCAGGTGAAGAATCACATGGCAATCATCCCGAATTCCATGTGAGACAAACAGGGCAGCATTTACCGCTCTAACAAGGACGTCCATCCTGCCTCCAGAACCAGGAAGGTCATTCAGATTAAGAGTCCCTTCGCTTGGTGCTCTATGGCCGATGATAGCGAACCATCTCTCCAGAAGATCACCCCAGATCGAGCTCTTCGTCTAACCCCATCATGGACTGCATCTGGCGCCTCATCTTCCTATCTCCTCTGAATCCCCGCATCATCTTCTTGCTCCTGTTCCATTGAGTAATGAGTTCCTTGACCTCTCTTTCCTCACATCCAGAACCTCTAGCGATCCTCCTAATTCTACTCGACTTAAGGAGCAGGGGGTCGTCCTTCTCCTCTTGGGTCATCGAGTCCATTACTATCCTGTACTTATCGAGGTTGGACTGCATCTGCTTCTTCTGGGCCACTCCCATATTGCCCATTCCTCCGAACATGGCGTCTGGTAGGTGGGATAGGACCTTGTCAAGAGTTCCAATTTTGCTCATCATCTCCATCTGCGCATACATGTCGGTGAGAGTGAATCTACCTGACATCAGCCTCTTTGTCAGGCGCATTGCCTCCTGCTCGTCCAGGTCCTCGGGAGCTAGGTCGATGAGGCCCTTGATGTCGCCCATTCCAAGAAGTCGGGAAATGAATCGATCAGACTCGAATTTCTCTATATCGCCAATCCTCTCTCCCTCTCCTACGAAGACGATCGGCGCACCTGTCGTAGAAACCGCGCTTAACGCGCCTCCTCCTCTCGCAGTTCCATCTAACTTGGTCACGATTGTCCCAGTAACTCCTACCAAATCATGAAAGGTCTCAGCCATAGGCCCGGCAGCCTGACCGACTTGAGCGTCAATTACTAGGAAGCGCTCTGAAGCGTTCGCAATACTTGCGATCTCCAGTAGTTCTTCCTTAAGCTCCCCATCTAGGCTATCCCTTCCTGCGGTGTCTATGATTACGATGTCCGCGGTTCCAACCTTGCTGAGGCCGTTTCTAACTATCTGGGATGCAACCTTTTCTCCGGGCTCCCCGTATACCTCGATGCCAGTACCCTCGAGCATCTGACTTAGTTGTTCGAACGCTCCTGGCCTATGCACGTCTGCTTCGATAACTGCAACCTTTGCTCCGTGAGCCTTTCTCCACCAGTCTGCCAGTTTTGCGGTGGTGGTCGTCTTTCCCTGACCATAGAGGCCTACCATCAGCACTGTTTGGTTGTGTGGCCTGATCTCCCTAGGCGGTCCTAGAATCCTTACTAGTTCCGAATATATCAGGTTCATTGCATGAGTTTCGAGCTTAACTCCCGGCCGCGGCTCCTCTTCCAAAATCCCCCTTTCTACCCTTTCAGTCAGCTCCTTTGCCTGTCTGACGTTGAAATCGGCTTCTAGTAGGGCCCTCCTGAGTGACTTGCTAAGATCCTTGACGGTGTCCTGGTCGACTTTCCTCTTTCCCTTCAGGAGCCCTATTGATCCGAGAACTCTACGCTTGAATCCCTCCAGAGCCATATTGTCCGGCTGCAATCGTGCCGTTTGAACGTTATCTGGGTATACGGGTCATTTTACACTTCATTATCCGCTGTACTGAAAGGGTACGCATCATGGGAAGCGTGTGGCTGACGCTCCTATTGAGATGTGGGAGATGCAATTGGCTTTTGCAATAGGGTTGCTGGGCATCTACGTTGGCTGGAGGGGAACTATAGCCAGGATGACTGGTTTCTATGACCTATCTGGTGCTGCAAAGTCATTGCTGTTTGGAATCGTCTCAGGGGTGCTTGCCGCTTCAGCAATCGACGCACTAATTCTAGCCGAAGTTAGGAATCAATCTCAGAACATCATCTCACTTAGCTCGATAGCATTCATGATCGCTCTGGCTGAATCGTCTTTCGTACTGTTTCTTCTCGGTAAAACTAGAACTGTTGGATTGAGGGCTTGCGCCCCTTATGGATGGACCCTAGGTTTGGGCTTCGGTGCAATGCGCTCAGCCCACCTCAACGTACGTCTATTCGATCCAGTAGTCTGGGAAGGTACCGGATTCAATGCTCAAAACATCGCTCTAGCATGTTTACTGACAATTACTACCTGCATGGCGCATGCATCCATAGGTTCTTGGCAAGGGTCTAGAATTCTGGATAATCAACGATTTCGCCCTCTTGTATATTCCTCATTCGCTAGGATGGCCGTTATCCTAGTGACTGTGCTTTCTGTCTTCTTCCCATTGACCATCGCTCTCTTAGCCCCATTCGTCGTTTGGTCTTGGTTTCCAGCCCAGGAGTCTTGGCTGCCGTCTGGCATGACTCCAGCAGCCAGACAGGCATACAGGCGCACACTTCGGCAATCCGTCCTCAACAGGTCCCGAGCACAAACCAGAATTAGGGGAGAAACCGTGGAATCAGAAGAATAGCTCCGTTATAGGACACTTTAGGGGGTTTTTCATATATGGCGCAGGATTATATCCAGTCCTCATATTCATCCGTTTGAATGCGAGTGATTATCGCAGGTGCCGGCGAGGTCGGCCGGGGTGTTGCCGCAGCGCTTCGAGGCGAGAAGCGAGGAGTTGCGATGATCGATCCCGACCCTAATGCAATTAGCGACTCCCAATCTCTAGATTGCTTGCTGATAACGGGCAACGCCCTCTCAAGGGACTCTCTAGTCAGAGCTGGAATCAATGACGCTGAGATCATAGTCTTCGCAACCAATGATGACAATGTCAACATATTGGGATGTGCTTTCGCTAAGAGGGTGTTCAGCGAACAGGTGGGCGACAGAACTGCTTCCGGGCTGATTACTATCGCCAATGTACGTGACTCAGAGATAACTCATCCTTCGAGGGGTGCCGGGCCGTTGGAGAATTGGGCCCGTACAAACTTCGTTGTTTCACCATCGACAGATGTTGTAGAACAGCTAATCTCAGGATTAGTATCCCCTACCCTTTCTGATATCATCCCAATGGGCGATAACGCTTGGATTGTCGAATCTGCTGTATCAGTTGGCTCTCCTATGATTGGCTCAACAATCGAAGATGCCAACTCGAACTCCACAAAAGATCCGGATTATCCCCGAATCATAGCAATGAAAGCGGGTAGCAGGAAGGGCCGAATAGTTTCAGGAAATGAAATAATCCAACAGGGGGACATGTTGGTCTTTGTTACAGGTTCAACCAAATTCTTCGGTGAGATTGCTCGATTGGTTGGGGATGAGAATTCTGAGATGCCGGACAAACCGACTGTGGCAATTTTCGGAGCGACCAACTTCGGCAGCAAACTAGCGGAGCACTACCTCAATATGGGCTCCAACGTAGTAATCATTGAACCCGATCTAGACTCAGCTAATGCAATAGTTGGGTCCCGCATTGGCGTCAATAAGAGGTTGGACGTGATACACGGTGATCCTCAGGATGAGGATCTTCTACGCGAACTCGCAGTGGAAGACCACGATATTGCAATCTCTACTCTCAGTGATGATAATCTGAATATTTCGATAGCTATGAGGACATTCGACAAAGGCGTTTCCAGAACTGGCTTAATTCTCAAGGATAGGGCCCTAGTCGAGGCAATTCAGCGTATAGGACTCAGGCCGGTGAGTAAGCGCAGAGTGGCAATAAAGTCGATTCTCAAAGCCATCCACATGCATGTCCCGGGACTATACGAGCCAATTCCCAGAATCCCATCTTTGGTATCTATGTCTGCCGAGATAAATTCCGGAAACGGACTACTAGGGAAGGAATTGCCAGAAGTCGAGGACATAATTGGGGCTAACCTAGTCATGCTGGAGAGGCTCGATAATGATGGAACATTCAACAACATAATCGAGGAAAACATCGGAACCATCCAAGAAGGTGACAGGCTCTACTTGATCCTTGAGATAGATGATGTAGGCAAGGCCGAGGAGATATTGCGGAGCTAGTATGCGTTGGGGAGTAGTTAGCCTAATTCTCGGCTGGACTATAGGGCTCGTCTCAGTACCTTTAGTTGTAGTCGGTCTTTACAGCCTCTATGTCGAGGGATTCGAACAGGCCATTCGCACCTTCGCTCTTCCGGCGATTATTTCGCTCTCATTGGGCTATTTGATGATTTTCCGCTCAGGCGTTTCTGAACCTTCATCCCTAGTTCGAGATAGAGAGGCATTCGCTTCTGTGGCCCTTGGTTGGATCCCTGTGGTCATAGTGGGGGCCCTTCCTCTTTGGCTAGGGGGCATGTTTCACGGCCCCTTCGGTGATTTCTGGAACCCAGGGGGGGCAAACTCAACCTCTCAGATGATGTATGGACTACTCCACTCTTGGTTCGAGTCGATGTCTGGATTCACAACTACTGGGGCTTCCATTGTAGACCCAGCAACTAGTCCTCTTTGCGGATCTGGAGCCGCCGCGTTAAACGATTTCAGTGGTGACTGTCTTGGTAGTCAGAGGAAAAGCCTGATTCTATGGAGGTCAGTTTCTCAATGGATTGGCGGGATGGGAGTCATTATGCTCGGGCTTCTCATCTTCTCAAGGGCCCTAGGGGGGGGCATGGCATTAGCTAGAGCAGAGTTGACAGGACCATCAGTTTCGAACCTTGGAACTACTCTCGAGAGCACGGCTAGGAAACTCTGGGGGATATACGTGGGTCTCACCGTACTCCAGGCGATACTCCTCTCACAACTGACTAGTATGGGTCCATTCGATGCAGTCAACTATGCTCTAACAACAATGCCTTCAGGCGGTTTTGGAACAACTGATTCTGGAATAATGCAGTTTGATGACTACATTATTGAGTCGATTGTGATGGTCTTCATGCTTCTAACTTGTATTAACTTCAGCCTCCTGTATTTCGCATTTTCAGGAAGGTCGAATGAGATTTGGAAGGACGAGGAGCTTCGAACGTATCTGCTGATTGTCTTCATCGCATGGATTGCCATGGCAGTCAATATATCTCGCTCTAGCGATTTAGATTATGGGATATTTGAGTCCATCAGACACTCCATGTTTCAGGCAATCTCAATCACCAGTACTGGTTACTCTAGTGCAGATTTCTCTCAGTGGCCAGTCTTCAGTCAATTTGTTCTGCTACTTCTGATGATAATAGGGGCCAGTGCTGGATCTACTGGTGGCGGACTCAAGGTGCTTAGGATCCGCATTGCCTTCGAACTGGCGAAGAGGGAGGTCATGAAGATAATTCAGCCAAGGAAGGTTGTTGCGATTAGGTTCAATAGATCAGTTGTCGATGAGCAGCGGGTTTGGATAATTCTTGGAATGGTAAGCTCATGGATGGTCTTGGTCACAGCCTCTATGCTCACTATTTCCTTCCTAGAGCCAGATTTGACTATGACAGATGTACTCTCTGTTTCCATCTCCCTTCTCGGTAATACTGGTCCCGCATTGGGGGATTTCGGACCTTCCGGTGCGGCTGCTGCATGGGCTGGGATGAGTGTCCCTTCGTTACTGGCTTCTACGATATTGATGTGGCTCGGTCGTCTCGAACTTCTGACTGTACTCGTTCTTCTCCATCCAAGGACTTGGGATTCAGACTAGCCAAAACTATCTAGCGTGGATTGGCTCTCATCATTGTTTTGCTCCACTATGTCCTTTGATACGGCCTCCTCTATCTCGAACTTCTCTTCTGCCTGCCCGAACTCCTCCAGTATTGACTTCCCAACTTTGCTGGTCTTCGGAATACCTAGAACCGCAAGATGATCTTCCCCAGTCATCCCTATCTTCTTCGCTACGGTAAAGTCGCTCTCAGATGCTCCTAGGCTCTTATCGTGAATCGCTAGAAGAGCAGGCCATAGATCTTCTCTGAATGATGATTTACTAGTTCCTAGTGATACCGCTAGTCTCTCAATCAAGTCGATGTTCCTCCAAGTCTCACCCCCCCTTCTCAGGAATTCTGGAAAACTAATGAATACGCCCCCATCGTTCTTTGAATTAGAGACCGCTGCAATGGCCTGAGTAGGCAATGATGAGCCCCAATACCAGGATCTGAAAGCACGATTGGTGAATTTTGTAGCCAGATAGGAATCCGAGTTGCACATCGCTCCAGAGATCTCCTCAAGGCCTCTGCTGCTAATCACCGATTGGTTGTTCCACGAGAACCATGCTAGAATCTCGTCTGGGTCCTTGTCGGAGTTTAGGATGGCCTCTGATGCTAGAAGGCCCGAATCAGAATTGTAGGCTCTTTTCAGGGATTCGAACACGTTAATCTGTGAGTCCCTGAGTACCGATCCAGATAGTTCACTCACTGAGGCCATGTCTACGTGCCCATTCGCAGTAACAGATAGAGATTGTAAATCCTTCACGAGAGCCCTGAGGTCTCCGGGATTCCTTCGAATTAGAGCATCTAGAGCCTCTGGATCAATTCCTACACTTTCCGAATCAAGAACTCTTAGTGCTATCCTCCTAAGATCTGTAGCCCCGACTCTCTCGAATATGATGTTTTCAGATACTCGGTTTACCCTATCCCTATTCCTTCTCCAATTCCCCCTGCCCCAGAGCTTCATCGGATCATTACAGGTCATAATTACTGGATTTTCAGTTTTGTTGAGTAGATTCAGTAACTCCGCCTTCCCGCCCGAATCCCCCTTCAGTACTGGTCCTTCTTCTGACCCCATGGTGGTGTGGATTCTTTCTTCTGATACCTGTGAGAATCCTCCACTAAGGTGATCTACCTCATCTAGGAGTATCACAGTTTTTCCAGTAGTTCCGGATCCCCTGGAGAAGTTCTCTAGTGAGACGTATTGCGAACCCCTAGTTGCAGAGGATCTTATGGCGGCCGCATTCCTCTGTTCGGAGGCATTCAATTCTACAATCGACCAACCCTTCTCTTTTGCTATCGCATGCGCCAGCGTAGTTTTCCCCACTCCCGGAGGGCCAGAGAGAAGTAACCCCCTCTTTTTCGGAGTCTTTCCGGACTCCCATCCTTCCAGCCATATCCTCACTCTTCTTATCTTATCTCCATTACCCTCCATATCCGACAAAGTGGAAGGGCGGTATCTCTCCGCCCAGTCATCATCCTCCTTGCCCTGCTCCATGAGGGAAAATTTACGCGGCGACTCTTGAAGATTAGCCTAGAACATCGAGGATAAAGAACCTGATTTTAGACCACCAATCAAACTATCTAGATCGGTACGAACTTGGTTTTGATCATCTCTTCTCCTGATTGTAACAGTGTTGTCCTCTAATGATTGATGGTCAATTGTCACCGCCCAAGGAATCCCAATCTCATCGGCTCTTGCATACCTTCTTCCTATCGATCTGCTGGTATCTATTTCTGCGATTATTCCTCTGAATGAGTTTATGCGCGCCAGAATATCTCTTGCCATTTGGTCCATTCCGTCTTTATCGAAAAGAGGAAGAATAACTAGATCGGCCGGGGCAATCTCGGGATTTAGTGACAAGATCGTATACCTCTCGCCCTCTTTGTCCACTTCCTTGTAGTTATGATCAAGAATATGCCATATTATCCTATCAATCCCAAATGCTGGCTCGATAACGTGTGGCGTGAAATATTCTCCAGAAACTACGGAATCCTCTACGGCGCTATTGACCATATCTTCTCCGATATGCACGATGGTCCCATCCGGGAGTTCCAATTCAAACGGGAATGACGATGGAATCTCTTGTAATTGAGATAGGGCAGAAGAAACCTCGCCTGCCCTTTCTCTGAAAGTTGGACCAATCACCGAACCTACGGGCTTGAGAATTTCCGACTTCTTCTTTACTGGTTTTTCGTATATCCTCCACGCCCGTAAAAGACTAGATTTCGAGTGCACTTCGTGAGATTCCAGATCATGACAGGTCCTATTGGCAATTCCTACGACTTCCACCCAACCATGCTCTCCCATAAGCTCACAGTCCCAGCAATCAGATGCATAGTGAGCCATCTCCGAGCCTGCATGTTGCCTGAATCGAACTTTTGTCCTATCTATCCCTACAAACTCGAGAAACTCCATGGTCATTGCTAGGAACCACGCTACAGTGGGGTGCTTCACAATTCCAGACTCTAACGCTTCCTTGAATGACATCTCAAATTCTCCAGGTCGTGGGCCATCAGGATCGGGGACCATGCAAACTCTATCTGGCCATTTGCTGAGGTCGTCAATCGGCGGGTCATCTGGATCAATGAAGTACTCAAGCTCGGCCATATTGAATTCTCTAAGCCTAATCATCCCCTGTCTCGGACTGATTTCGTTCCTGTATCCCTTCCCCGTCTGCATCGCACCGAAAGGTAACTTCTGTCTGAAGTGCCTGTATAGGGCGGGGAATAGCATGAACATTCCCTGAGCGGTTTCCGGCCTCAGAAATGCGGTCCTCGATCCGCCCATTGCTCCAATGCTGGTCTGGAACATTAGATTCATCGGCATTGCCTTTTTCCAGTCGAATGCGTCACAACTCGGACATCGTACGCCCTCTCTTTCAATCAGATCATCGAGTTCACTGGAGCTAAGAGTGTCTGGGGCCTCGTGGAACTCAGCCACAAGGTGATCGCTTCTGAAAGCACCACCGCAAGATCTGCATTCTGACATTTTGTCGTTGAACTCTCCAACATGTCCGCTGGCGATAAGCACAGACTCCGGAGTGATGGTGGGGGAGTCTATCTCTACAACGTTTGTTATGCTGCCCCAGTGTTCAATCCAGGCATCAATTACTCTTCTCTTTATCCTTGCACCAACTGGCCCATAGTCAACAAGACCGGAGACCCCGCCATAAATTTCGAATGATGGAAGAACTAATCCTCTCCGCCTTAGGAGTGAGACAAGTCTAGACATCCTTTCTCTGTCTTCCACACACTTACCACGACCAACGTGGTTTTCAAGCCATCCTAGTATACAGCGCCCTTGTTGTTATTGTGGGACCATAGGGTATTCCCCAGCATTTGCGTACGAAAAACGCTGAAAATAGAGAAGCATTCATTTATCCAATCGATAGCCTGAGTCGCAAGGTGACTAGGAAAAAATGCCCGAAATAAAGTATGTATCTGAGATTTCGGAATCTGATGACATCCTGTCCAAACTTTCAGCGCCGGTGAGAAATTGGTTCTTGGACAAGTTCCCAGACTTTACTGAGCCCCAGAAAGTGGCGATTCCTCAGATTCTTGCTGGTGAGCATCTACTTCTGTGTTCCCCCACTGGTTCAGGAAAGACCCTAACTGCGTTTCTTTCGATAATTGACGATCTGGTTCGCCAGTCAATGGCAGGATCTCTGTCTGATACAGTTCATTGCATCTACATCTCTCCAATTAAGGCTCTAGCAAATGACATTCAGAAGAATCTGATAGGGCCACTTAATGAGATCAAGGAGAGATTCCTCCCCGGAAGAGCTCAGGACATCAAAGTTGGACTCAGGACGGGTGACACTCCCCAGAAAGAGCGAGAGAGAATGCTCAGAAAACCGCCTCATATCCTAATCACAACCCCCGAGTCTCTAGGACTTGCGTTGGCATCCAAGAGATTTCGGCCCCTATTGAATGACTTGAAATGGCTGATAGTGGATGAGTTGCACTCCCTTGTACCGACTAAAAGAGGAACTCACCTTTCATTGAGTCTAGCATTGATGGATTCTGTTGTAGAATCTGATGTTCAGCGAATCGGGATTAGCGCGACAATGGAGCCTCTGAACGAGGTCGCTGAATTTCTGGTAGCAAGCGATTCAAGGGAGGATGAGGGAGATGTCCAGAGAGTCTCCATAGCAAAGATCTCGGGATCAAGGAAACTAGACCTCGACATCATCTTGCCTACTCCGAGATTCACATCGATACCAGTAAAGGAGATTCTAGATCACAATATTGATCGAATCAAGGAACTAGTCGAGTCCCATACCACGACCCTTGTCTTCGTAAATACCAGGAATATGACCGAGACATTCGTCCAACGCCTCAAAGTTGCCGGATTGGAGGGAGTGGAGGGGCATCACGGATCAATGGATAAATCGATCCGACTGGATGTAGAGCAGCAACTCAAGGAAGGCATGCTGAGATGTGTTGTCTCTTCATCCAGCCTGGAGATGGGGATAGATATCGGATCCGTTGACCTTGTCATTCAGGTCGGCTCCCCAGGCTCGATTGCTACTGCCCTACAAAGGATTGGGAGGGCTGGGCACCAAGTAGGGGGCCTTCCCAGAGCTAGATTCCTCCCGACTTCCTCGCACGACTTGCTTGAGATAGTAGCCCTCCAGAACGGGATCCTCTCCGGCAATATGGACTTGCTAAAGTTCCCGCAGAATTGCCTAGACGTACTCGCTCAGTTCTTAATCGGGCTCACAATCATTCGAGAATGGGACATAGATGAGGCTTACGAATTGGTTCAGCTATCTTGGCCATATCGGAACCTTCCATACGACGATTACATTGAGGTTCTAGACCTGCTAGAGGAAGAAAGGAGAATATGGGTAGACTGGGAGGAAAATCGTTTCGGAAAGAGAGGATACGCCCAGATGATCTACTATACCAACATCGGTACAATATCTCCCGACAACAATTACCTAGTTTTCACATCTGATGGCACGCTGGTCGGGCAACTCTCCTCATCCTTCGTTTCAAGCCTGAGGAATGGAGATGTATTTCTCCTTGGAGGATCTACCTACAGGGTCTCAAGTGTAATTGGAACTAGGGTAAATGTCACGCCCGCGACAGGATTCAGGCCCACCATCCCTTCATGGACAGGAGAGGCTATGAGCAGGACCAGCGAACTAAGTTTCGAGGTCCTAGAACTGCTAAGCATCCTTACTGTCCAGTATAGGAGGGGCAACTCGATTACTCCTTTCCTAATCGATGTCCTTGGTCTGAATAAGCCAGTAGCCAACGCACTTTCCCAATTTCTTGATGAGCACTCTGCAACTACGTTCCAAGTACCTTCCAAAGATAGAATCCTCGTCGAACAGGTCGAAGCTCCATTGCCCACCTATGTCGTAACTACATGTAGGGGCCGGGCATTCAATCTCGCTCTCGGATACCTTTTCGCAGGAATGGCAGTCAGGGACGAGATTACGGTTCACGAACTTTCATTCGACGAGAATGGGTTCATGGCCAAATTAAGCCATGAGGTTGAGATTTCCTCTATTCCCGAGGTTTTTCGTAGCAGAGGGAGCGAGGAAATTCTGAATAAATATCTGATAGACTCTCAACTATTTGCCAAACGATTCAGAGAGGTCTCCTCAAGGAGCATGCTAAACCCGAGAAGAATAGGGGCCGAGGAAGTAAGTCCCAAGCAATTCCAACTCAAAGCCGAGCAGATCATGAATCGGCACCGCACCATGGACGACTCAGTAATTGTCAGGGAGGCCATGAGTGAAATTCTAACCACCGATCTAGAGATGGACCAGCTTCGACAATTCATGGAGAGAATGGGTAGCGAGGATGTAAGAATCGTACATCGTAGGGTGAAAATCCCATCGCCACTGGGACTAACTCTTTTCATGTCCTCGTTCGAGGACCTCCTCTCTCTTAGGACCAGAGCTTACCTAATCAAGGACGTAGACCCGGAGATTTTGAGGAGACTATTGGGCGCGCGTTCCCTCGCTACCGAACTGGATAGAGAAAAGCTCTCCCAGTACTATCAGTCAAAGGTCTCAGTTCCAAAGAATGCCAACGAACTCCTCAGACTAATGGATATGGGGGGTGGCCTGGAGAGGCAACTCACTCACCCGTTGTACAGCGACAAGCTAAAGGATATCGAATTCGAAACTCTCAGGGCCTGGGTCCACGAGCTCGCAGAGAGGGGCCTGATAACTAAGGTTAGAGGCACCGGACTAGAGAAGATTGACGACAAATGGTTCTCTATGAGGATGACCGAAGTCCATGGGACATTGGGGTGTCTTGCAGTGGCTGGAGCTGCCGAGATGGACGACCTTAGGGAACTGTACACCGGTGGACTAAGCTACGAGGTCGGAGAAGGATTTGTGGGAGGGGAACCGTCAAAATGGAAGGAAAAGCAACTTTCTGACCCATTGGATTGTCTCAGATTGAAGCTGCTTGATATGCTCGGATCAGAAGGCCCTCAGACCATCGACTCTCTCAGTGAACGCCTCCCTTTCCCAACAGCCCAGGTGGAAGCCATCCTGCAAGAGCTCGAGATGAGGAACCTGGTATCTATTGGTTTCTTCACACAAACAGAAGAAGGCGAGTTCATCCTGAGGATAGACGAATACAGAATTACTGGCGGAGAATTCAATGTCATTGACTACAGAACCCTTCAGACACTAATCCTCAACAAGTCCTTCTCAAAATTCGAGGAGCCCGCAGATGCAATTAGAAATCTAACTTTCGTTCAGAGGAGAGAGGAATTACTCCACAGAGTCGAGAACTACAGATTCCGTGATTGGAAGGATATCAAGCACGACTCAGACATATACAACGGTAGACTCCTACACAACAGAGTCGGATACACACTGAGTGAGAAACTTCCGATGTTAATGGGGCTCAGGGGGGAGCCGTGGTTCGGGACTCTAGAGGAGGAGTTGATTGAGAAAATTCCCGAAGAGGGGATATCTAGAAACGACCTATTCTCCGATTACCCTAAGGGCAAGGAAAATGCTCACATCCAGAGAAGTCTGAAATCAGCCCTTTCGAACATGGAAAGACAGCTTGTGGTTGCTAAGCAGTTCGTAGACGTCCCAAATAGAAAGAGATCAATGGCCATATTCAAGCGACTTCATGGTAAGGTCAAACCACTCCCATTTGACAAGGCACTAACCGAGCTGATTTCCAGAATTGGGCCAGTCCGACTGCACACTCTCAGACTGTTCGTTTCAAGACCCGTAGAGGAATTGGCAGACACGCTAAGGGAACTAGAGAGGAGGGGCTCCATTGCAAGAGTAGTAGCCCTGCAGCCAGACCCAACCGACTACTACTCTTCACACGAGGATGCAGAGAGGCTACTGTCACCTATGCAGGAGGATAGGAAAATGCGTATCCTCGCACAATCAGACCCCTTCAGTAGCAGGTTCATCCAGGAAGTCCGCCTTCTTCTAAAGCAGGGCTGGTACTACCCTGTCTTCAAGGGAGTCGACCCTATTGGGCGAGTCCTAATGTTCGTGGTTAACGACTACCTCGAGATAAAAGACATCAATATCCCCCACTCCTACCTAGATGATTTCAAGGAGACATTCGCAGAATTGCTAGAGAACTACAGGGACAGACTGATCGATGTCTCCGTACTTCATGCATTCAATGGGGTCCCTGTCCATGATTGCGATGAGAATATCCAGCAGATTCTTTCCGAACTCGGATTCTCTTCTATGGGAGATGGTGAGCGATACATCAGAGGAGGAGTGGTTGAACCTAGATCAAGGAAGGAAATCAATAGATTACTATTCTTCCATCATTCTATCCATCAGAATAGCAGGTGGGAAAACGAGACTCTAGCATTGGAGAACTCCATTGAGCTGCGCGACGACTTCTCACTGAGGGGAAGATGCGAGATGTTCAGAGTCAATCTTGACTCAATGGTGGCCGCACACCAGTTGCACCAAGGTTCGAACCTCCGGGGCCATCTAGTTTGGGCTAGATACCAGCACTTTCAACGCCTTCTTTCCATTCGTAACGTGCCCACTGAATCCGAGGATGAGGAGATACTCCAGTTCTTCAGGGACACAAATGATCCAGACTTGTATATGGAAAGGAACGCCATGTCTCGCTCGGAGTTTAGGAAGCTAGTTTCCCCTCTGGTCAGGAGTGGACACCTGATACAAGATTACAGAGGAGGGTTCAGAACCGTGGAACCTTTACGAAAAATAGACTTGTGGGAAATCAAGCGCAACTACCTAAGAAAATTAGTCGAAGACTATCCCGTAATCACTTTGAAGCAGGTAGAGAGGCTAGCAGGAGCCTCATTTGCACCAGAAGAGATTAGCGATGTTATGCATGATTTCGAAGACGATGGGACGCTAATCAAGGGATTCCTTGTGGATGATTTGCAAGACATATGCTGGGGTAGGCTGGACATGCTCGAGGGGATGGGCAAGATTAGTCGTACAAGGGACCTAGTAATACCTCCCTCGGATCCTCTGATTCACTACTTTGGAAGCTTACTCAGGGAGAGGTTTGGCTTCGGCTCCGCGTACCTAGTTTTCCACAAAGAGGAGCCGATTGCGGCATTCAAGGCAAACACTAGGAACGACAAGATAGAGCTCACTGATTTTGTAGGCGACTCTGAATTGGAAAAAGAAGCGATAAGAGTCATGAAAGAGTTTGCATGGGAGCACGACATGCCCCTTTCCGGGAAGCTATTCGATAGAATCCGTTCACGAATTGTCTGAGGGCAAGGCCTCCCTGCCTCGGAATCCCAGTGGCCTGAGAATCCTCATGATATGTCGGTGTAGCTCTGGGAGCAGATCGAACAGAGCGATTGCCATTAGAAACATCGCAAACAGACTAGCCACCTTAGCAGCATAGCTATGTGCGAAGTCAAAAATTCCCATTCCCGAAAGACTCCATTCTGGATATGTATCTGTCAACCAGACTATTCCGGCATTTCTGAAAACATTTAGAATATGAATTGTTGGAATCGCGATAAATAGTGCCCTAGCCCTCCTCTTCCAGTGTACCGAATTTAGGGCAACTATGGCACCTATGAATACCGCCATAGATTGTAAAGCCGAACAGGCAAGAATGAATGCCACCACAGCCTCCCCATTCTCATTCACCATAGGCGCGTAGAAGCCACCCTCTCCTAGGGGCTCAGTTAGGATGAACCTATTTCCTCCCCATTCAGAGATAGGAATAGCGGATTTCTCATGCCTCTCAATCATCATTGGGCCTATTTCATATCCTCCTATTCCCACGAAATCCAGCATCAAGTCTGCACTTACTGCCGTGAACTGAACGAATGCCATATTCAGATATGGAACCCCGAAAACTAGGTAGTAAGGCACCATCGACCACACAACGAAACCCCTCATCCAAATCCTAGTATCTTTATTCGAATCATCTATCTTCCACTCCCAGAATGACATGGCTATCCCGGCGGGCAAAGCAGCCGCCGTCATAAGTATCAGAACTGGATCTGAAATCTCTACAAAATATCCACAATATAGGTAGAAGAAGAGGCCAATAAGCGGCCAAGCAGCAATAGCAAAGACTGTCGATTTACTGTCAGAATGTCTATGAAATGAGATTGCCATTAGAATCAAGCCGATTGTCCCGATTATCAGTTGCATCGTAACATCCGAGACTCCCATGAATATCGCGAGAGAGCCTACGAAGGATGCCACCGGGTCCTGCATGCTCACGTTGCTTTCATCAACCCGTAAATAGGATGCCCTCACCCGGTTACATGGGAATATGGGTTTCGACTTCACAGAATTTGCCGAGTCATACACCGCCTCGCTTACGGATACATTGGCAAAACTCCCATTTTCCAGTATGGAGAAACTATGGGAAATTGTCGAGAGAGCCAGAGAGCAGGGATCAACTGTCCACTTCATCGGAAACGGCGGAAGCGCAGGCACTCCCTCTCACAGTGCAGGAGATTGGTCCAAAGAACTGTCATTGAGAACGATTTCTCATGTAGATAATTCTCCTGCTCTGACTGCATGGGCAAACGACACAGACTTCGAGAATGTTTTTGTCGGCCAACTATCGACTTTTGCTTCACCGGGTGATGTGGTGATTGGCTTCAGTGGTTCAGGAAACTCTGCTAATGTGATTAACGGTATTCAGTACTCAAAAGATAATGGGTGCAGTACAGTGGCAATTACAGGCAACTATCGAGGAATGAGTGGGGGTAAACTAGCAGAAATTGCAGATCTTACAATCCTAGTTCAATCTGAGTCTATGGAGCGGATTGAAGACGTCCAATTGGTTATCAATCATATCATTAAAGAGGCAGTCAAGTCCAATAATGGACTGTGATGAAAATGCTACCCCCTCACAGGCATCGATCTTCTCTGGAAGAACCTTTGACACTATCCAATCTCCCAGGAACTACTGAATGGTCAGGAAAAATCGCATATCTGGACAGGGACGGAGTATTGAACAGATGGAGGGAGGGATACGTCAATAGTGCAAATGAGCTAGAATTGTTGGCCGGTGCTGGAAACGCTGTAGGTCTCCTAAGAAGAAACGGATTCAGAGTCTGCGTAGTCACAAATCAGTCTCCTGTCGGAAGGGGAATATGGGGGCATGACGCACTATCACTAATACACGACAGTTTGCAAGAACAATTACTCAATGAGGACGAAGATGCTGAGATTGATCTCATACTGTACAGCCCATACCCCCCAGATCAAGGAGCATGGGCAAGAAAACCAAGACCCGGGATGCTGGAGGCTGGGAGACAGCTGATAGATAATTCACAAATCAACCCCGACCAACCAATCTCCATATCATACGGGAAAAATTGGCATAATCGACCTAGTGAGAAAGGGTCTATTCTCGTAGGCGACCGCGAATCAGACATTTTGGCAGCGGAAACTTTCGGAGTTAGGGGGATACAGTGCAATCCTGAAACTGGAATAGCAGGGGTGATTGACATGATTATCCCGCCAGATTTGGAGGGTCAAAATTGAGATGCCGACTGGGTCTTGATGACACGGATCATGTCGATGAAGGTTGTACGACTTCTAGTTTTGATGAGTTGCTTTCAGAAATCCAAGAAGCAATGAATTGTGATATCCTCGAGAGGAGACTGGTCAGACTATGGCCCTTTGCCGAAAGGAGGACAAGAGGAAACGGAGCACTTGGTGCCATCATAGATATCCCAGATAAAGACAAAGTGTTTCTGGAGAAAATATGCAAAGATTGGTTTGATAGGCTGCTAACCAAAGTCGCTGGATATCCGCCCTCGAAGATTCCAGTATCCCCGTGCCTTGCCATTTCATTTGACAAAGCTCCAGAGCATTGGTACTGGGATGCAGTTAGGTGCTATGTGGATCCAGAAAATATTCTGCGAGAAGCAGGAAATACAGGGACTATTCTATTTCTGGAGAATGAAATTTCTGGAGTCGTCGGTGCTTGCGCAGCAATCTCATGGGAGAGTAATCCAGACTCTTCATGGGAACTGATTGCCTGGAGAAATGAGTCATCGCTAGGTTCAGAGAGGAGAGTTTCTACCATATCAGTATCTAAACTTGGATCCCTATTTCCAGGAACTTTCCTAAATAGAGATCCAACCAAGGGCAAGGGATTGATTGCCCCTAGAACTCCATGCCCTGTCCTGTATGGGATTCGAGGATCTTCATCTTCCGAGGTTGAAATGGCACATATTTGGCTACAGTCGGAAAAGGGTGTGGAGAGTTGCAAATCCTATGCAATCCATCGTTCGAACCAGATTAGCGACGACCACATCGAATCCACCCGATCGGGGTCAGTCATTTGTAAACCTAGAGAGACAAAGGGGGGGCACGCCAGTGTTTCTGTATTCTCTGGAGGCCAATCTCTCAATCTTGTTGCTTTCCAAGAAGGTGGACCTGTTAACAGACTACTCAGAACATTAGAGCCAGGAGACAAAATCACCTGGGTAGGGCTGCGTTCTCCTGACGGTTCAATACATTTAGAACGCTTGAGGATAGATTCTTGTTCTCCTAGGATTCTCAGTAGACCCATATGTTGTAGTAGGACAATGCGAAGCTCCGGGCGAAATCAGGGGCTTAGGTGCCTGTCCTGTGGAAGAAAGGAGAAAAAGACCTGGTATTCCATTAATTTTGACGATATACACGAATACCCTTCAGGCAAGTGGCTAGAACCAACCCCATCTAATCGCCGGCATCTCTCGAGACCGCTTTCCCAGGGACTCCCGGGAACAAACTAAACACTTTCTCGTTATCCGGAATACATGGCCTCCGGTACAGAGATACTCCTAACATTAGTAATGGGGGGGATATCGATAGTTCTTGTCCGCACAATCCTAGTGATCAGGAATCGAAGACTCAGATTCGCTGAGGAAGGGGGGGACGACTATGTCGGCGATGCAAGAGATCCGCAATCTCTCTCCAAGCCAGACTCAGATGCACTAGAAGATATGGACAATCTCCTGGAAAGGGCAGGATTCAACATGCCAGAAGATGAATAGGCGCAATGATAATTACGAATCTGCAACTAGAAACAATTGTGAGACAGGATAACTCTCCAGAGCGAATTCCAAGGCGCCCTCCCCCCGATTTCAACCATTCCGAATCCTCAATTATTCAGGGGGTTATGGAGGAAGGGTTCCTGAATGTGGCTCTTGATGATGCAAACCAGTATGGTCCCCACGCTATGATCATGCTCCTCTTTGCCGTGGCGTCAATTACGGCACTTTTTCTTCTCGTGCCATCAGTACTCTGAGCAAAGCTCTCTAGCCATCGAAACCGAATTGGCCACTATCTCTTCCGACGAGCCAAGATGAGACTCTGGTGCGAAAAGTTCGGCGACCTCACCCTCTTCAAACAACCCCATTATCTCACTAGAATTTCTACAAATCTCTTCTAGGTTAGAACCAGATTCGACTGCCTCCATGGATGCCGACCTCAGCTCTTCATGGGCTAGATCCCTCGGCATGCCACGATTTACCAGCTCGAGCATTACCTTCTCCGCCATGATTAGTCCCTTTTGATCATCGATATTCTTCCTCATTCTGTCTCTGTCGACAACTAGTCCTGAAAGTACCCTGTCGCATTTTGAAATAACATCATCAAGCAGAATCATCGAATGTGAAAGAGTGAATCTCTCGCTTGAGGAGTTAGCCAAGTCCCTCTCGTGCCATAAGAGTGCATTTTCGTAAGATGGTATGATCATTGAACGGACTACTCTGGCGAGACCACATGCATTCTCTGCAGTAATGGGATTCTTCTTGTGAGCCATAGTGGATGAACCGACCTGCTTCTTTGAGTCAAACTCCTCCGCAACCTCTCCTATCTCAGTCCTCTGGAGGTTTCTGACTTCCTGGAGGATCTTCTCAATACTTGTAGCGACATTTGCCATCCACCCGACCCATTCGATGTACCTGTCCCTTCCAACCACTTGAGTAGTGGCGACGGGGACTTCCAAACCCAAGTCACCGAGAATCAGACTCTGCAATTCTAGTGCTCCCTCTCCCTGTGCTGCTCCAGTTCCTACAGCTCCTAGGAATTTCCCTGTTATGCATCGAGGTCGCATTTCCTCTAGCCTAACCAGATGGCGCCTCATCTCATCTACCCACACCGCAACCTTCAGACCGAACGTGATAGGAACCGCAGCCTGTCCATGTGTTCTTCCTAGCATCACTGTCCCAGACTCTCTCTCAGCGATTCCACACATATTCAGAATCAGTCCGACAAGGGATTGTCTTTGGACGTCTATACTGTCCCTTATCTGCAGAGCTACAGCCGAGTCCACAATATCATTACTGGTTGCTCCGAGGTGGATGCACCACCCCGCATCTCCTGCAGCCTCAGCCATAGCCTTTGTAAGTGCCATAATGTCATGTTTTGTCTCTGCCTCTAGTTCGTCCACCCTGTCCGCAGTAACGATTCCCGGATCAGAGATCTCCGCAACTGCGTCATAATCCTCTGGAGAAACTCTACCCATCTTGCTATGTGCCCAAATCAACGCTCTCTCAACTTCTAGAGATCTCGCGTGCCTCCCCTCCCTGGACCAGATTTCCTTAGCAATATCTCTTCCATACCTGTAATCCAAAGGGGAAACTGGCATAACTACGAGTCGTCCGACAATGGTCTCCTGTTTGAGCCTAGCGATTTCAAGAAAGCTCGCACGAGAGAACCTCTAATGAACCCCTGGAACCTTTCCAGACAGCTTCCCCTTCGAGTATTACGTCCCTTCTCATATGGGGGGCACTAACTACAATCGTCTCGAACTCTCCGCCCTCTCCATCCAAGTTGAACCGATGCCTCTTAGAGAGATCTATCAATTCGTTCAGAGACTCCCCCTCAAGGGTCCTTCCTACCCAGTCCGCACTCATTCCTTCCGTAGAAACAGAGGTAAATACCACTCCGAACCCATGCTCTAGAAGGGACTGCATATGTTCTCTCGGGTCTTTGTGCCAGAGTGGACTGAATGAAGCAATGCCTAGTCTTTGGCACATCCTCTCAATCCTGGTCTTCTGATAGTCTGAACGAAGTGCACCTACTACTAGTCCGTCTATATCCAGAGGGCCGGAGTGAATCACCAAATCCTCAGGAATCTTGATTCCTGGGGGGAAAATCTCCTTGAAATCGAGAATATCTCCTTCAGCAGTAATTGAAGACTCTAAATCTCCTACTTCGTCCTCCTCCTCTCCAAATGATATGATTGGCTTCCAGGGGATGCCCGATGACGAAGCCTGAAATGCGGTTATCCAGGTATTTTGTAACTGAAACATCATTGAATCATCGCCTTTTACCAAGACCGTTACTAGCGAAACAACTTCCCATCCCTGAAGTTGAGCCCACCATGACGCATAAGTCGAGTCCTTTCCTCCTGAAGCCAGAACTGCTACTCGCATGGTCCCACCTATTATTTCTGTCAGAATGGCCACTCGATTGAGTCTTCCGCCGACCAATATTGATAAGAGTCCCTTATGACAAGGGCTCGATTACGATGCAGCCAAGCGGACGAGGTTATGACCACGGCGTCTCTACTTTCTCTCCAGATGGAAGGTTATACCAGGTCGAGTATGCTCGGGAATCAGTCAAGAGAGGTACTACTACAGTAGGATTGGTGTACAAAGACGGTGTGGTCTTGATAGTAGATAAGAGGGTACAGAGTAAATTGGTAATCACAGACTCAATCGAGAAGATGTACCAAATCGACAATCATGTGGGAATTACCACTTCAGGACTAGTAGCCGATGCTCGCCAACTTGTAGACAGGGCAAGAGTTCAATGCCAAATAAATCGAATGACATACGGCGACAATATCCCGGTATCCACTCTAGTCAAGAAGATGTGCGACTACAAGCAGTCTTTCACGCAGTATGGCGGAGCAAGGCCATTCGGGACAGCCCTACTAATAGCCGGATTCGATGACGAAGGTGCACATCTTTTCGAAACCGATCCATCTGGTGCTTACCAGTCCTACAATGCAGGAGCAATAGGTAGAGGAAAGGCGACAGCAATAGACTTCTTCGAGGATAAGTGGAAGAAGGGAATGACCCAGAATGCCGCCATCAAGATGGGCCTAGAGGCACTAAGAGACTCTCTAGAGGAGGATTTGAATCCAGATACTGTAGAAATCGGTTGCGTCGACAAGAGCGGCTATGAGAAATTAGATAGGGAGACTACCCTCAAGCATCTGGGCAAACTCTCCTGATACCCCACCATCATAAGTCAAAGGCCTTATCGTGCCCCATGGTGAGTCTTGATGATGCCGTTCTAGCTCGTCTCGAGAAGGGAGGAAGTAGATACGAGATTCTTGTAGATCCTCAATTAGTAGACAATTGGAAATCAGATAACGAGTCAGTCGAAATCTCAGATTTACTCGCTATTGAAGAAGTCTGGTCTGATGCCAGGGCAGGAGAAAGACCTACCAGCGAGGCTCTCCAGAGAACGTTTGGTACAACTGATATTTCCATTTGTGCTAGTACTATTCTAGAAAGGGGCAACATCCAGCTAACTACATCCCAGAGAAGGAATCTGGTAGATGAAAAGAAACGCCAGATAATAAATGAGATAGCTTCCACTGCGACAGACCCTAAGACGAAACTCCCCCATCCCAGAACAAGGATAGAAAACGCCCTGGATGAGATTAGATTCTCGATTGACCCATTCAAGTCAATAGAAAGTCAGGTGGGAGATGCTGTTAAATTGCTAAGGCCGGTTATCCCACTTCAATTTATCACAGTCACTTTGGCCTTCATGGTCCAAGGCAAGGACTATGGAGCAGTAAGTCAGATGCTCAGGGACTCAATACAGAAGGAAGAATGGATGAGTAATGGAAATTGGGCATGCGTTGTCTCTGTTCCGGGTGGAATGAAAAATGACATTATAGACAAAGTCGCTTCCAGGTCTCCCGATGTAGAAGTCAGAGAATTAGACTGATTGAGCAAATATTCGCAGCATCAACGGTTATGAACGGTGGGCCGGTCGCGCGGCTCGATAATATGACGAAAAAGAATGGTGCGGCAGGGCCGCAAGGAAATAAGCGAGGTAACAACCTCGTAGTGCCCGGTGATGATCTGGGCGACTCAGAGGGCTTTGAGGCCGGACATGGCGTATTGGTGATGTCAGGCAGGCTCAAGGCATTAAAGCAAGGAAAGCTAAGGGAAAAGGGCCGAACAATATCAATCGAGCCCGTACACACCAGATACATCCCCCGACCGGGAGATCTGGTAATTGGTTTCATAGAAGGATGCACAAATAATCTATGGTTCATAGAATTGGGCGCCCCGTTTAATGCAATTCTCCCTATGAGCCTAGGACCCGGGAAGGTGGACTTCGGAGGGACTAGATCAGTAATGGATATCGGCGATGCTATACTGTGCCGGGTCCAGGAAGTAGAGGAAACGCACTCTAGCGTTGTCACCATGAAGGGGATGGGGCTACGGAAGATTCGCTCCGGAGTGGTTGAAGAAATCGATCCACATTTACTTGGAAGGATAATTGGAAAGGGGGGCGAGACCCTCAGAAGGATGAAAGCGGAGACGGAGTGCCGCATCGTTGTGGCCGACAACGGAAGGATGTGGATAGACGGAGATCTCGATGGAATACTGGATGTCCGCAATAGATTATCCAAAATTTCCAGAGACAGTAGAGGAGGTAGAAACTGATGGGGGGCTATGGAGACGTTCAGATGATCGATGAAAACGGAGTTCGGGCCGATGGAAGGGGCCCAGGAGACATTCGACCAATCACAATTGAAACTGGGGTCGTACCGGTCGCGGATGGATCATGCAGGATGACTTGGGGCACTAATGAGGCAATTGTCGCAGTCTATGGGCCGATGGAGGCCCATCCCAGGAAGATTCAGCGGCAAGACCGTGCTGTTTTGGACGTAGCATACAACATGGCTCCTTTTTCGACAACTGATAGAATGAGGCCCGGCTTCAATCGTAGAAGTAGGGAGGTCAGCAAGGTTACCCAGGATGCACTTGAGAGCGTTGTTCTTCTCGAGCTATACCCACGCTCGAAGATAAGGATAAGCATTGAGATTGTATCTGCCGAGGCCGGAACAAGATGTGTGGGCCTTACAGCTGCCTCCGTAGCACTAGCAGATGCCGGAATACCCATGACGGACTTAGTAGTCAGCGTAGCTAGCGGCAAGATCAACGACGTAGTCGTTTGCGACCTCAATAAGGAAGAGGACAACTACGGCGAGGCCGACCTTCCTATGGGAATAATGCCCAATTCAGGTGAACTAGTATTCTTACAGATGGACGGGGATCTTTCACAAGATGAATTTAAGCAAGCTTGGAAGTATAATATGGATGCTGCACAGGAAATTCACAAATTGATGGTAGAAGCACTGAATGGGGGGGATTCACAATGACAATCCCAATAGTGCCAAAACTCCTCAGATCACACCTTTCCGATCTCGCAGAAAGAGATGCCAGGATAGATGGTAGGGGAAGATGGGAAGGGAGGGAACTCGAGGTTCAACACTCAATACTCCCCAGAGCGGAGGGTTCAGCACGAGTAAGAATGGGGGACACCATCGTATTAGCCGGGGTCAAGTTCCAAATTATGACTCCTTATCCAGATCGCCCCAACCAAGGAGGACTGATGTGCTCAGCAGAGGTCAGACCAGTAGCAGGAAGGAACTGGGAATCTGGCCCACCCAGTCCAGAGTCCATAGAACTCGGAAGGGTTGTTGACAGGGGAATTAGAGAGTCGGGGTGCATAGATGTCGACTCACTGTGCATCATTCCCGGAGAAAAGGCGTGGCAGGTCATTCTAGACCTGTTTGCCATCTCTGACGATGGCAACCTGTTCGACGCGTTTGCATTGGCAGGTATTACCGCACTTAGGAACGCTACTGTACCTGCGGAGAGATTCGAGGTCGGAGAGGACTATCAATTGTCAGTTTCCAAGACTCCGATAATGTGCTCCTATCACAGGGTCGGGGGTAGATTCGTATTCGATGCTACTGCCAGAGAAGAGCTTGGAGGTGACGAGCGTATCCACATCACTCTTGGAGACGATAACAACGTCCACTCCCTACAGAAGGGTCTAAAGGGAATTTTCTCAGCGGATGAGTTCACTGAAATCATGGATAATGCCATAGAAAGAACAGAGAAACTAAGGAAAATAGTCGATGAATTGTAGGTTATATTATGGCAAAGAGGACTCAGAAGGCTGGCGCAACTGCTCGATTTGGAGCTAGGTACGGAGTCAGCGTAAGGAGAAGGGCTGGTTCAGCAATCTCGAAGAAATCTAGACTATACACTTGTCCGAGCTGCCATTATCGCAAGGTACGCAGGAAGTCCGCAGGAATTTGGGAGTGCAGGAAGTGCGGTTACACATTCTCTGGTGGGGTCTGGGAGCCTTACACTAGAGCTAGCGATGCTAACAAGAGGATAGTTAGGCGATCCCTAGAGGGCGCTACTGCAACAGATATGACCGTTATAGCACAACAGGCAGCTTTGGAATTCGAAAGAAAAATATCCGAGAGAGAGACAGATGAAGGAACAGAAGAGGAATGACTCGGTTTCACTCAAACTGACTTTGGAGCACAGTGACACACGCTCCCTCTCATCTTCACTGGTTACAGAGGCCCAATTTGTTAGCAAAGACGGAGAAATTTCAGTATCTCTTCATTCTGATTCGTTCAATGATGCCAGAGCAAGGTGGAACTCAATAATGAGAGCCCTCATAGCCTCTGATAGGTCCCTGGAAGCTACGAGAGGTGAGAGGAATTAGTACCAGACCTTCCACAGAGGATATTCAGGCCCTAGCCAGGGAGCTACAAGCCCTAAGAGGACAGATACAGTCCATCTCCTCACAGTGTTCCGAATATGGCATCACAATAGAATCACTTTCGGCACAAGATCCAGCTAAGCCTGTATACCGCTCCCTCGGCAACATACTTCTGGAAGTGGATGATCGAGATTCACTACTCGAAGAACTAAAGTCCGCAGAAAAGGCTCTAACAGAACACTTAGCCAGATTAGCGGAGAGGGAAGAAAGCATCAGGGAAAAGTACGAAGAAATGGCCGAACAATTCGAGATGGAGTGAAACTCTTGACAGGACCTCAATCCAGTGAAAAAAGCTCCTCTGTCGACTCCCTTCTTTTCAAGTCCCTTCTCTCAGAGGGAAAAAAAGAAGAGGCCCTGAAGCTGAGTGAGAATATCCTGGCCCAATCAAGACTATTGGATCAACGTGATTTCGAGACAGAAGCTTGGATTAGGATGGAGAGAGCACTACTCGGGGAGATGGAAAATAATGGCCTAGGCCAAGAACTGAGATGGTGTGTAGATCGCCTAGCATCAGTAGCCCCGGGCTCCCCTCTTCACGGAGTATCGTTACTGAATCTAGCAGCATGGCATCGAAACCAAGGTGAGCACATGATGTCCTTGGTCACTCTTTCTGATATCTCCTCAGACAGGGGGCACCCCTCTGACATAATCGGCCTGTCAAGATTGGAATCTGGGAGGATCCTCGCTTCAATAGGGGACCTAGAGCCAGCAATGAGGCACCTATGGATAGCAATGAGGCGCCTATCCTCTGTCGAAATGTCTGCCGAATCAGTAGTCTGCGCTATCGAATGGCTCGACATAGCATTGGATGAGATTGAGGAAGACTCCCCAATGATGGATGAGAGAATAGTCGATGCAAAACCGCGAGATAGTCCAGGAATGACAACAGTTCCCTCGAATCCAGATGACATCAGGGAATGTGTCGAACTTATACTCTCACTGGCCCTAATTGATGTCTCTGGTACACAGAGGGACGATCTTGGATTGGTACTTGACGCAAGCCAGGCAATTCACGAACCCAAATGGAAGTCAGAGATAGAGAAGAGAAGCCACGAAATTCAGGACTCAAGACTGCTTGAAGCCCTCCAATCATGATCGATAACTGACTGTACTTCCTCTCTACCCCATGCAGAGGACTCAGGAATTTGAAGACACCAACCTACCTCCTCGATGGAATCGTCTGAAGAAATCCACGGATCCGGACTAACCTCTCTTTCTACTCTTACTAGAACAACATAGCCTCCAGGTATCAAATCCCCCTCAACGGCCTTTGCAGTACCTAGAATGCCAGTCTCTTCATACAACTCCCTAAGTGCAGCTTCCTCTGGCAACTCGCCTGTTTCCAGATGACCTCCAGGAAACTCCCAACCCCTGCTCCTGTTCTTCACCATAATCCAGGAATCGTCCGCATCCATGGGTAGGGCCAAGACCACGACGAACCCCTTTTCATCCATCTAAATCACCCAAAATCTCTGTCACCAATTCTTTTGCCCCCTCAACTCCTTGTGCAGCCATCCTTCTTGCTAGGAAGAAGGCCTCAGCATCCCTTCCTTGTCGTCTAAGCTCTTCTAAACGTGATACTTCTAGATTCTCCTCATCAATAGGCTGCCTTAGATCATCATGAGATTCCTTTCTAGATAGGCGACCAAGACGACTGAGGAATTGAGATCTGTCGGTAATCGACGGCTCTCTCCAAGGTTTTTCAGCAGATCCATCTACTCTCGCCTCCATCCTTTCTCTGAACCCCTCCCTAGCAGAGGATCGAGGATAAACGACATTGGCTTGGTCATAGCAAAGCCATGCCTCATCATATTCCTCCCTTCTCTCATACAACATTCCCAATTGTTCCCATGATTCATGATTTGTCGGCCTTTGGGATAGGAGAACCCTTGACAGCTCGAGGAACTCATCCTCGTAACCCCCTTCTCTTACTCTCTCAAGCCTTCTTGAATACAGTATATTCGATCTCTGATCAGAAACATCGAGAGTACGGAGTCTTTCTGAGAATCCTTGCAACTCCTCTGGTTTATCGCAGATCCCAGACCACCATTTGTCAGGATCCAGAGGGTCTGATAAGAAAGCCCCCTCGAGTAGATCCTCGCACGATGATATGATGTCTATCCCAGATAGTTGAGACATAAGTTCTGGGTCCCTGCCCAGAACAGAAAATAGGTCCGATAACACGGATCTGGATCCCTCCGAGTCCTCCATCAGAACCTTGATCCGAATCAAAACCCTCCAGTTTTCTTCATTCGTGAAGTCATATAGGACACTCTGTTTAGCACTCTGCTCGGCCCAAGATAGATTGCCCACATCGTCGCCTAGCCTGAGGAACTTCTCAGCTTGGCTTCTATATCTGTTACCAAGACTTCTCCGAGGATGCTGAAGGGACTCAGAAAGCGTACTATCTTCTTCCATCTTGATTACTCACAGTACAGATTCGAACGGGGTTCTGTCGGTACCGGGCTCAATCGTCGCGTCAAAACCTATCTTGCTAGTAGTACCATCTGGAGAGCGGCTCGGATCTAAACTAGATCCCTTTTGGTTTGATAGGATTAGCGTATCCTTGTCTGGCTGCCACCTGGTCATCAGGGCCCACTCAACTCTGGTTGAATTGGTTACGTCGATATCGGTATCAACTACGATTACTTGCTTCATTGACTTGTGGCCGTCAAGTGCAGCTTGTATGGCCCTCATGCTATCGCCGGAATTCTCAGGAATGATTTGAACCACAGAAGAGAGCCATCCACTCCCCCCGTCTGTTAGGTAAACATCTGTGCAGGTTACTACTTCTGAGACGGCTGTCTTGATAGTTGGAGCTCTGGGCATTCCCATCAAAGTCATGTGCTCCACTCCCGCCGGAATCAATGCATGGAATATCGGCTCGTTCCTGTGGTGTATTGAGTCATATTCTATCACTGGCTCCTGTCTGATGTCGTCGACGGTCCCTGTAATGTCTACATATGGGCCCTCATCATCCAATTTCGTCGTAATCCTTGCCTCCATGGCATATTCCGATTCTGCTGGGACTTGAACCCCATTTGGCAACTCCACCAGTCCCAGTTTAGCACCGTACAACCGCTCATGCAAAGCGGAAGCCACTCTCAATTCATCTATCGGCTCGTTGAATGACATTGCCGCTGCAAGTAAAACCAATGGATCAGGACCATTTACAACTGCAATGGGTACATCCTCATTGTTCTCAAAGGCCTGATCTGCCATTGTTCGGAGATGACGGGGGACCAGTCTCACAGTAGTCCTATCCGGGCCTTTCAAGAGTTGCCTGTGAAATGAGGTATTCCTCTGCCCTCCGTATTGGGCGATGATAATTGACGAAGACTGGTACCTGCCACCATCCTCCCTGTAGTGCCAGGGTATGGGGAGAACGGAGATGTCAGTATGCTCCATCCTGTTCTCCAATACCGGAGCCGAATCAGCCTCTAACAGAACAGTATCGGAGGGGTTCTCCATGGCCCATGAAAGTATGTCGATTAATTCTCCAGGCTCAACATTGAATGCCTCACAGAGCCTATGCCGAGTAAGTATGTTCGTGACTGCTCTTTGCCCAGGAGATTCTATAATTTCACTAAAAAGTAGAGGCTCGTTGCCTGAAGACTCAGAAGCAATTTTCATGTCATAATTCACACTAACTGGGTCTTTAACCGTTCGAATTCCATCAACAAGATCCCTGAATCCCATGTTTTACTCCGGACTACTAAGCCGCTTGAATGTTCGGCTCCTATTTTTGCAATGAGAGCCGATATTCATCACTGGCTACCCGTCAGTCTCATAAATGGACTGTGGGTCGCCGAGTCGTCATTTTGAGGTGTATTAATTGGGACGAGGCCTTTTCTCCGGTTCTAAGATGAAGTCTGATCGTAAGAGATACCGGTGGAAGGAGAGGAAGTTTAGGAATAGGCAGGCTAAGAGAAAACAGGGAGGAGTTCTGAAGCACGACCCCCTAAGAGGAAGCCCCCAAGCCAAGGGGATAGTCATCGAGAAAGTAGGATTCGAGGCCAAACAACCAAACTCAGCAATTAGGAAGGCAGTGAAAATCAGTCTTATTCGAACTGGAAACCGCCTAACTGCGTTTGCGCCCGGGGACGGGGCAATTTCATTCATCGACGAGCATGACGAAGTTATGGTTGAGGGAATTGGGGGCAGCAAGGGTAGATCCTACGGCGACCTCCCAGGAGTTAGATACAAAGTAATCAAGGTAAATGGGGTATCTCTTGATGAGATGGTCAGAGGGAGAAAGGAGAAGCCAGTACGCTGAGGTGTTTCTAATGGAAGAGGATATCGAAATTTCAGAAGCATCCGCTGTCACAGAGGAACCAGAATCTCCAATTGCTGGAATTGGAACTATGGTTTTTGGTAAGTGGGATGCAAGTGAGGTTGTGTGTAGCGATCCGGGCATTTCTAGATACGTGAATCTGAAGATGATAGGAGCGCCACACACAGGAGGACGTCATGCGAACGCATGGTTCGGGAAACAGGATCTCTCAGTAACTGAGAGGTTCATCAACAACCTCATGAGATCCGGAAAGAATAGCGGCAAGAAGCAGTACTGTGCAAAGTCTCTAGACGAAGCCTTCGACAGAATTCACGAAAAGAGCGGAGAAAATCCACTTCAGAAATTCATAGACGCTATTACAGAGGCGGCCCCATGCGAAGAGACCACCAGAGTAAGGATTGGTGCTGTAAGCCAACCAAAGGCCGTCGACTCCTCTCCCAGTAGGAGACTCGATGTTGCACTGAGGAACCTAGCAATAGGTGCCGCATCGGCAACTATGAAGAGCAAAAAGTCACTCACAGAGGGGATAATCTCTGAACTTACTAAGGCCGCTGATGGAGACGTCAACTCCTTTGCCGTGGGGAAGAGACACGAGGTAGAGAGGATAGCTGCATCCGCTCGATAATATCAATCCACGAAACAACTCTGATTTTCTTCAATTCCACTCAATTGTCTTTATGAACCGTTTTCAGGTCGGAAATATAACTAGGTGAGGATATGGGTCGAAAGGAAGACAACATCAAGCGCGCTACTGAGGTTATGCACAACCGTGAAAGAATCCGCAATCTCGCTATAGCTGCCCACATCGACCATGGAAAGACCACTCTTTCCGACAATCTGATCGCTGGAGCGGGGATGATGTCCGAAGAGCTTGCAGGAAAATCACGAGTATTGGACTTCGATGACCAAGAAAGCGCTCGAGGCATCACAATCAATGCTGCTAGCGCATCCATGGTGCACGGAGTAGATGGCGAAGACTATCTGATCAACCTAATTGATACCCCAGGTCACGTAGATTTCGGAGGTGATGTTACTAGGGCAATGAGGGCTGTGGATGGCTGTATCATTCTTACCTGCGCTGTAGAGGGAGCAATGCCTCAAACGGAGACCGTGGTAAGGCAGGCTCTGAAGGAGAAAGTTCGCCCAGTCCTATTCATAAACAAGGTAGACAGACTAATCAACGAACTACAGGTAACTCCTGAGGATATGATGGCTAGGTTCCAAAAGCAGATAATCAAGGTAAACGACCTGATTAGGACGTTTGCCCCAGAACAGCACAAGTCCGATTGGCAAGTTGACGTCGCGAAGGGAACGGTTGCTTTCGGTTCTGCATACCACAACTGGGGGATAACAGTTCCATTTATGCAAAAGACCGGAGTAAACTTTCCTGAGATTTTCGAATACTGTAACAACGAGCAACAGAAGGAGCTAGCCAAGAAGGCACCAGTTCACGAAGTTTTACTCGATATGGCAGTAGAAAAACTTCCATCTCCTTTGGTTGCTCAGGAATATAGGATCCCGAATATCTGGCAGGGCGATCTTGACTCGGAAGTTGGCAAGACCATGGTCAATTGCGATGCGGATGGGCCGCTTTCCCTCATGATAACTAAGATTTGGATGGATCCCCATGCAGGCGAGGTAGCAGTCGGAAGAGTGTATTCTGGGACAATAAAGCAAGGAGAGACAGTTTGGGCAAGTGGAGCCGGCAAAGCCGAGCGCGTTCAGCAGGTCAGTATGATGGTAGGCGGTGACAGGATCCAAGTTCCAGGGGTATCAGCAGGAAACATTGCTGCACTGACCGGGGTGAGGAGCGCTGCTGCAGGAGTCACAATTACAAGGGACAAGGATGAGACTCCATTCGAGGCAATCAGGCACTACTCAGAACCAGTTGTTACGGTGGCAATTGAACCAAAATCAATGAAGGATCTTCCCAAATTCATCGGAGCTCTACGAAGTTTGGCCAAATCGGATGCATCCCTATCTGTAGATACCAACCATGAGACTGGAGAGGCGCTACTATCTGGGATGGGGGAACTTCACCTTGAGATTACTATTTATCGATTAGAGGAGGAACAGGGCATCAAGGTAAATCAGAGTAATCCGATAGTGGTTTACAGGGAGTCAATAGGGGCTGATAACAAGGGCAGGCCTTTCGAGGGTAAGTCTCCCAACAGACACAACAGATTCTACGTGGAGGTGGAGCAGCTTCCAGAGAACGTAATCACTGCTTTGAGAGAAGGCGATTTAGGAGACGGACCAGTTAGGAACAAGGATGCCAAGGAGGTCGGCAATAAGTTCGGCGAACTTGGAATGGATAAGGACCTGATGAGGAAGATATACGCGATAAATGCCACTACAGTCCTCGTCAACGATACGAAGGGTATTCAGAATCTGCATGAAACGAGGGAGCTTATCATAGAGGCATTCAACGACGTCTGCAAGAAGGGACCAATTGCCGACGAGCCACTGACAGGAGTCATGGTTAGACTAGTAGACGCAAAGTTGCATGAGGATGCAATTCACAGGGGGCCCGCTCAGACTATTCCGGCAGTAAGGAATGCAATAAAAGGCGCCTTACTGAGGGCCGATTCGGTACTCTTCGAACCAATTCAGAAAATTCGTATCGATGCTCCTTCTGAGTGGGCCGGAGGAATTACCAGGCAGCTAATCACCCGAAGAGGCGTGATTGAAGATATGCCTGTCGAAAACGATGTTACATGTGTGATTGGTAAAATGCCCGTCGCCGAATCATTCGGATTCTCAAACGACATAAGGGCCGCAACTCAGGGAAGAGCCGTTTGGAATACTGAGAATGCTGGGTATGACCAGGTCCCGCCAGAGCTTTTCCACAAGATAGTCGGCGATATTAGGCAGAGGAAGGGCCTCAAGGAAGAAATTCCAGGAGAGGCCCAATACACGGACTGATTAGCTTATTCTAATCAATTGGAAGTCGGTCAACTCCCTCAATACGGATAGAGAAGGTGACTCCTCGAGCTTGTCCAGGCACTCATGTGCGAGTGAATGGTGATGCATTGCTCTCTTCTTAGCGTAATCTATTGAACCGGAAGCTACCAGTTCCGAAACGGCTCTAGACAAATTCTCTTCACTACACCGTCCGGATCCGAATACATCATTGAAGTTGGTAAGATCAGAATCACTTTGCAACGCATGAATCGCAATGAGCGTCCTCTTCCCCTGGACGATGTCTGATCCAGCTGGTTTACCTAGTGTCTCGGTATCTCCAGTGATGTCAATCAAATCATCCATTAACTGGAAGCATAATCCCAGATTAAGGCCCCATTGCGCCATATTGGAAACTTCCTCATCGCTAGCCCCTGCGAGGATTGCCCCAGTTCTGGCACAGGTCTCAAACATAGCACTGGTCTTCCCCGCAATCATGGCTATGTATTCATCCTCAGTTACCTCCTCTCTGGCTTCGAACTCAATGTCTTCCTGTTGCCCTTCCGCGACCTTCCTTACCATTTCACCAATTGATCTAATCAGGTGCCCAAGCAGTTCATCAGGTACATCTTCTGACTCTGCTAGAATCTCGAATCCGACTGCGAGCATGGCGTCTCCAGCATTGATTGCAGTAGCATCATCGTACTCAACGTGAACAGCGTCTAACCCCCTCCTAATGGGGTCTTGATCGATAATGTCATCGTGAATCAATGTAAAATTGTGAATAATTTCTATCGATGCACCCAGCGTGTAGTGGCCATCATTTGCATTTCCCACTGCCTCTCCAACAAGCCTAGGCAGTATGGCTCGCAGCCTCTTCCCTCCTCCCTTGAATAGATGTGTCATTGCACCATAGAGGTTCTTCTGCTTCATCTTTGATAGACTAGACATAATCTCTCCCTCCACCTTATCCCTATGTCCAGAAAGAGCATCCAGCAACGTCTGACCGGGATTTACTGGACTGCCATCCATGTCTACTTCCCCACAATAAGTAATAACATCGTTTATGTCACTTGTCATAGATACAAAATCGCAATCGTTCGGAATTACATAATGTTGCCAAATTAGTCTGAACCACGGAGCAATCACTTGATCTTGCCATTTTCCTCGTCCATTCATCATCCTCTTGACTTCATCAGGTTCAGCCCAGAGAACCTCTGAAATTTCATTGAGATTATGGTCCACAGTCGCATCTGCACGAACCACCATGATGTGATCAATCTCCCTCTCAATCCAATCCTCGTTCCACCTGCAGGAGTATTCCATCCTTCCAACATGATGGAAAGTCCATTGATCAGTTTCATTTTGCGGGATTCCTAACTCCTGCCATAGTTTCCTTTTCGCGGCCGTCATGGCTCCCTCTGGACCGTTTTTCTCTGATTCTAAGTCAAGTGGATGACTGCAGCAACTATTAGCCCAAACACCTGGAAAAGTAATCTTCTCCTCGGCTCTCTTCTGAACCAGTAGTCTTCCTTCGGAGTCGAATATTAGAACGCTGAAAGCTCTATGCCTGCTGCCTTCATTTCTGTGGCAGTCTAGTTTTGTCTCAGAACCAATCACTCTGTCCTCTGAATCCACCAATAGGCACATCTCATCCATCATCTGTAACTGGGAGGAATCATGACCATCCAGATTAACTTCTCTCGTGGACATATTGATCAATCGGAAGGAGACGCGTATATGAAGACTCAATAGGGCAGAATCTTCGTACCTCTAGTTTCCCCGGTACTCAATAATTCTACGACTCTTTCAGGACATCGTCCATCTAATATCCATACCTCCTCAACATCTGATGCAATTTTCCTGGCCCTATCTATTTTCAGACCGATTCCGCCAGTAACATCGATTTCCGAGTAATGGGGACCTTCGATCTCCTCTTCTGCCCCTAATCTACTAATCAAACTCGATCCTTCCTGGTGGGGTGGTCCGCTCAAGACCCCCTCTGCATCTCCAATGAGGAAAATACAGTGTGATACCTCCAATTCTCTGGAAAGCCTCACCATCAAATCATCCCCGGAAAGTATTCCAAACTCCAACCGATCATTTGTATTCACAACATCTCCGAAGGTAATGGGGATGGGTGCCTCAACCACTCTTTCGAAATTTGCAATGTCACCTTGGAAATCCGATCCAGTACCAATCGCCCATTCCGAGGGAGGCAGACCCTCAGATTCTAATTCTGAGTCTGCAAGCTTATCAATCACCAATCCATTCAACTCTCTCATATCCGAACGTATTTCATCTACAATCATTCGCTGCTCTTCAGCAATCTTCTGATCCACTCCTTCCGATATTGACCATTCCTTTGCTAGTAAATGGCCGAAAGATCCCGCACCATGAACTATGACTATGGGCACACCCATCTCAACGACTGAGGATATTGAATCGGCGACCCTTTCCATAGAATCAGAATCAAACTTCTTCATTGAACCCTTGTCAGTAATCAGGCCCCCGCCCAGTTTTATTACAACCCTTGATGCCATTGTCAATTGAATGTGGGGGGACTCGTATTCTAATATTTTCAAGTCAATACATACAGTTTAACCCTAATGCTCTATCCAATTGTTGTGGTCGACACATCCGAACTTGAAAGGTTTCAGAGATGGCTACAATCTGAATTAGCCAATGCATCTCTTATCGACGACAAGGATGACAGAGGACGTCGAACCCTCCAAATTGAGCTCGCTATTTCCGAGGTTGTTAGATACAGGGAGATTCTAAGCAGCCTAGATCAATCTCATGCTTCTCCATTCGTTCAGAGGGAGGAATCAGTACGCGTACAGAATAACTCTGAAGTGAAACCAGTTACCAAATCCGGAGTTTGCCACTCTTGCGGGGCTGAGAAACTGAGTGATTTGCAATTCTGTCCCGTTTGTGGTGAGTTCTGACTACTCTTCTTCAAACCAGGTCTCTCTTAACAGAGATAGCTCTGGGTCATCTTGACCAACTATTGAGAGATACTCGCCCGCGACACTCTCAGATAGGTAGACCGTTACTCCTGCATGCCAAATCGTTTCTCCAGAGGCAACCATCCTAGCAGTATCGACCTCAATTATCGAAGGATCATCGTGATGCACTCTTCCTGCCTCAGCGGCATGCCTGATCGAGGCAGAAAGATGGACATGGGCCCTATCTCCCGGGCTTATCCCAATTTCAACTAGATTTCCTGCTTCTTCTGGAGCACAAGGATAGTATAGAGAATCCGGAATATCACCCGATGGTAGGTCCAACTCTATCTCGACTGTATGGCCATAAGTAGCCCTCATCATATTCCCTCGTACCTCGTATCTTCCCTTTGGATCGGTTTCTGAGATAGCAACTAGATGGTGGGGCCTCAGCCAGTGCTGTCGACGCCTGCCACCATCTTTGAATTTCCTTACTATGTCTCTGACGTCTATCCAACCATTGATGTCCATTTCCAGATCGAACTTCTCAGGAGCATGTCTGAGAACTAGGGCTAGCTTTCTCGCCATCCCGTCCCTTTCTCTGGTACTCATGATGAACTTGCCTTCTGAGTTACATGCGGGACATAGGTCATCGTCTGAGAAGTATCCGTGTACCGGGCATTCCCTAATCATGATTAACGCCCGTTGAGGATTATTCAAGAACCCCTCGGTCGTTCAAAATTTATTGCTCTGGGAATCGTTATGGGGTCGCTACATGTCGGCACATCGTGAGTTCAGTAATTGTTGATTGGCGTCGAACCCCATTCAGTAGGTCCCACAAGGGGGAATTGTCTGAAGTTAGGCCCGATGAATTTGCCTCACAGGTGCTAGTTGAGCTGCTTAACAACCTAAACATCGATCCAGCCGAAATAGATGACGTGATAGTCGGCTGTGCATATCCGGAAGGAGAGCAGGGATACAATATTGGACGCTTAATGGCACTTATGTCGGGACTGCCGAAGGAGGCTCCTGGAGTAACAATAAACAGGCTCTGCGGGTCTTCCATGCAGGCAATCATGTACGCATCGGCAAACATTTCTGCTGGCTGGGGGGAATGCTTCGTATGCGGTGGGATAGAATCAATGTCTCGTGTGAAGAGAAGGGGATTCAATTGGAGTCCACATCCAAAATTCGAAACTGATTTTCCGGAGGCCTACGTGAACATGGGCATCACTGCGGAGAATGTTGCAGAATTGTATGGGATATCCAGAACGGAACAGGAGGAATTTTCCCTCCTGTCCCATACAAAGTCATCAAACGCCGAAAAGTCGGGTAAATTCGCCGAGGAGATAGTCCCCATTGTTCACAACGATGTTCGAATCTCCAAAGATGGGTGTATCAGGTCGAACTCCTCTCTGGAATCAATGTCTCGTTTAGGTCCGGCCTTCATAGATGGGGGCACAGTAACTG
>Ga0208261_1000065_pt1 | contig 42573 bp, 28 predicted proteins | sample Knorr_S7_td_DCM__FD_185595 | JGI IMG/M metagenome (GOLD analysis project Ga0208261, IMG submission 185595) | Marine microbial communities from Southern Atlantic Ocean transect - Knorr_S7_td_DCM_ad_131m_LV_B (SPAdes) (version 3) | ecosystem: Environmental > Aquatic > Marine > Oceanic | place...
AAGGCTATTTTCAAGTAATGTAGTACCGGTTTCTTCAATATCTCCAATTTCAGGAAAATCAAATAGAGAAATAACTTCTATATTCATTCCTTTTAAAGAAATCTGTAATTCTTTTTCTTTGTCTCTATTATGGGTTGCAAGGATTATCTTCATAGTAGCATATATACAAGATTAACAATTATATATAATAAGAAATAAACTAAAAGATTTAAAACAAATAGGTTAATCATTTGCAAAAGGGATATCATCAAACTAATTTTCACGGCATTTTTGGGGGCTCGGTAGCTCAGACGGTAGAGCAGAGGACTGAAAATCCTTGTGTCGGCGGTTCGATTCCGTCCCGAGCCACAATAAAAAAGCCCCTATGGGGCTTTTTTATTTATTAAAGTAATTATTAATAGCTCATATCCATTCCACCACCGCCAAAGCCTTCTCTATCTCTATTTCCCCGTCGTTTTTGCTGCATTTTTCCAAAACTATAGCTTAATGATAAGGAAATAGATCTTTTATCTCTTCGCCTATCAGCATCCATGATTCTTGTATAGGTTTCTAAACTAACAAGATCATATAATTCCTCTTCTGTTTCAATAGAAAAATTACTGTTATCTAGTAAATCACGCACTTTTAATGTCATAGTGAGTTTGTTATCGATAAATTTTCTCTGAAAAGATAAATTTAGTGTAAGTGAGGGATTAATCTTCCCAGTAGTTATCTTCATAGGACCCCTATATCTTCCCGATATATCTAATCTGCCTATCATAGGGATAGTCAACATAGAACTTCCCCAAGCAAAATACCCTTTTGAACTTCCATTAAGGTCAGACTCTCCAGAATCATATGTTCTTGAATTCCATGTGTTTAGACTCATCATGAACATTATGAGTGGCATAGGCCTATAATTAACAAAAAATTCTATTCCATTTCGTTCTGATTTTCCTGCATTATCAGAACCCATTACTTCATAAGTGGTATCTTGATAAACAATATAGTCCCTATCCCACCAACTTATATTATCAGTTAAGTTAGAATAATAAACTCCTGTATTTAACGTAAGCTTACGAGAATTGCTTGAAAAGTTTAAATCAACAACATCACTGTATTCGGGTTTCAAATATGGATTTCCTCTACGAATAAATGAAGTATTATTAGTGCTTTGTGGAAAAGGCGATAATGTTCTTCTTCGAGGACGATTAACACGTTTACTGAAACCAAACTGAACACGTTGTGTAGGGTTCAAATTATATAACATATTTACACTTGGATAAATTTGGAAATAATCATTTTTAAAAGGAGACTGATCTAATGCTTGTTCCATAATAAATAAGAATATATTAGTTGTGTCTTGATGATCTTGGTCTGGATGTTGATCTTGTGAGTTTAGAATAGCTTTAGTATAAGCCTGCTCTGCACGTGCTCCAAGCTGAACACCTAGCTTATCAGTAAAGTTATATAATAATGTGGTGTATAATGCATGCACGTCTTCTTTATAATCTGAATCGAATATTGATTCTAAATAATACTGATCTGTCTTGAATTGTTTTATTGTACTTTTAAATCCTGCTTCAAACTTTGATGACTGACCGAAAGGATGCGTATAATCTGTTTTAACAATTATATTATTATTTTTTTCTTTACGATACGGATCATCCGTATCAGTATTTGATGCTGATAAGTTTGAAAAGGCATTTTCATATCCTTCATCTTCATTAATAGTATTGCTAGCTTCAAAAACAAGTTTCCTGTCTTTTTGAGCAAAATCTTTGTAATAACCAAATTCAAAATCTAAATCATTACCTTTATCAAGTTTGTCAGATTCAAAAATATAATCTGGATTAAAATAGTATACCTTTTCTTCGTTTTCTTTATCATATTTTTTATAAGTCATTGCTAAGGTAAACATAGTGTTTTTGTTATAGTAATAGTCTGTTCCTAATTTGATATTATTTGAAATAGGCTCCCTGAATCCCTCAGTACGTTGCCTTTGCTCTTTAGTAACTGTTGGATAAATATATTGAAATAATCTATTACCACCACCAGAACTATTCCATAATCGATAACTACCATTTGTAAAAATATTGAATTTATCCCTACGATAATTAAACATTCCTGAAAGGTTATAACGACTATATTCACCCGCAGTAATCGTTGCAGATCCATTCATTCCTTCAAATCTTCCTCTTTTTAAAATAATATTTATAATACCAGCCATTCCATCTGGATCATATTTTGCTGAAGGATTAGTTATAACTTCAATTCGATCTATCATATCAGCAGGAAGATCCTCAACCATAGATCTTCTATCACCACGCATAGGTCTACCATCTAAAAGAATGGTAACATTCCCATCTCCTCTTAGCGTAACATTACCATCAATATCAACATCAACAGATGGTATCTTTTTTAATGCATCTGATCCTGTACCGCCAACTAAAGTCATATCTTTCTTAGCATCAAAAATTCTTTTGTCAACCGTATAAATCATATTAGGTATTTCACCATAAACATCCACTTCTTGCATTTGTACAGCGGATAATTCCATGGCAATTGTTCCTAAATTCTGCTCAACTCCTCCTCCATCACCTGGGAAAAGCTTTATTGAACCTATGGTGATTTTCTCATAACCAATAAATTCAACAACTACATTATACATCCCCATAGGAATTTCTTTGATATAAAACGATCCAGTTTCATCTGATATCCCACCAGTAACAACTTCATTTCCCCGTATACTTACAACGGAAATTGAAGCATATGGAATAGGGTTGGTTGTAGCAGAATCAACTACAATCCCCTGCAACACTCCAATCTTTGGCATATTTGCTGGATTAAAACCTCCTCTACCGCCACGCTGAGAAAGAAGCATAGTGGAAAATATCAAAATTATGTATATAATTGATTTAAGTGTGACGTTCATTTTTTCCTTTCAATTATTCAATATATTAGACTTCAACAAATAAGGTTTGGTTAAACTTGATCGGAATATCTAAAATATTATTGATAATAAAAATATATCAATGAAGAAATTGTTTCATCAAATTCTTCTTTAAAATAGCAGATGAAGTAATTACTCCTGACATCATCGCCGCTGATACTCCAGCAGTAACAATATCCTGGCCAGTTAAATACAAATTTTTTATATGAGTCTGAGGTTTTAACCATTTCTGTTGAAAACGCCTTGGCGTATGATTGATCCCGTATAATTCACCCTCTTTATAATTTGCAAGGTCTCTACTAGTAAGAGGGGTAGACAATTCATAGTAATCTACATGGCCCTTAGTATTTGGAGAATGCTTATAAAGAGATTCTAGTAAGCTTTGTGAAATATTTTCTTTATGTGACTCATATTCGTTACCACGTTTTTTCCATTGTTTATCTGCCCACTTCTTATGCTTTGAAAATTCAGCAACAGTAATTACTTCAATAGTTGCAGAATTAGGATGATTTTTATCCCAGGATGGATCTTTAGCTGAAGGAAATGAAATAAACACAACAGGATATGGCTGTCTATTATCGGATAAATAATTTTCTAGATTTTCATCATGATCATATCCAGGATATACCCATAAATTTGCATTTTGTAAATCTATATCTTGAGCTGACTTATTTAATCCAATATGTAAACAATAGTAACCAGATGATGCTTCTACTTCATTTAATAGAATTGATTTATCTGATTTTCTTTTTTCATTTTTTACCAATACTTCAAATGTATTTTTTACTCCTGCGCTGCTGACAACCATCTTGGACATGATTTCATCCCCATTATCTAAAAGAACTCCTATCGCAGATCCGTTCTTTACAATTATTTCCTGGACTCCACAACTTAAAATAACCTTTCCCCCTTTAGACTGAATACCAGGAATGATTGTTTCAGCAATCATTCGTGAGCCACCTATTGGATAGTTTCCTCCTTCAAAATAATGACGTGCAATCATAGCCTGAATGGCAAAGCTACTTTGCCCCGGAGGCAATCCATAGTCCCCCCACTGACCAGTCAAAACACCTATTAAATCAGGACTACAGCCAATTTCTAATAGGACTTCTTTTGTAGATCTTTTTGCATAGTGCAAGAATGATTTACTCATAAATGGATAAGTAATAGACCCAATAATACCTGGAAGTGCCTTATTTGAATAATAAGAAAGGCTGGATTTAAATACTTGATCAACTAATTTAATGTAATCTTTTATTGCTTTTTCTTCTTTAGGGAAATACGATATCATTCGCTCTATAAATGATTGTTTACCTGTTATAAAGTCATATGTTTTATCTGGAAAAACTATTTGATCATAAATATCATCCATTCTAGACCAATGTAGATTATTGTTCGAAAGGTAATCAAATAACCGCCTCAAAAAAGAGTTAGGATTATGAAGATTGCCTCCAATATAATGTATACCTACATCCCATTCATAGTTATTGCGTTTAAAGGTGTGAGTGTATCCTCCAAACTTGAAATGTTTTTCCAATACGAGTACTTTTTTACCAGCATCAGCCAATAATCTAGCAGAAGTAAGCCCACCAATACCTGAACCAATAATTATTGCATCCCATTTCTCATTGGTTATCCCGGATTTATATCGATTACCCAAAGTCATAGGAAAAATTTACAATCATAACTATGAAAAAAACCAAATGCAAATTGAGATGAATAATTAGTTGAATGGGTCATAGCCCTGCAAGCTTATCCTCTTGTTTCTTGCAAGAAAGGGGTTTCTTTTTGCAGGGCTATTCCCTACTAAAAAGTAACACAAATAGTATACACCGCACAGTGATAGAGCTCACAAAAATACTACGGCTGGAAGACTGGCCAAAATCGAAACGTATTATTTGGTTTAATATTGTCTCCGGAAAGAATAATATTATTTAATTCGGATAATCGAGAGAAATCTTCTCCATTAGATCGGATCCATTCAATAAAACTATCAGCACCCCACTTACCTGTACGATGAATATAAACAATATGACTTCCTGAAGGTGACCATTGGCCGTGGTATGCTACATGGCCTCTTGGAAAATCTGTTAAGCGAAGCTTTTGTGAACCATCAATATTCATAGTCCAAAGATTATAATCATTTTGAAATAACACTTTATTCCCATTCGGACTTAGTCTTGGACGGTCATCTCCATCCAATGTGCAGAAAGATAAAAACTTATCATTTGATCCATTTATATTAATAGACCAAATTTCCAGCTTTTCATTTTGAGTCTGCGAATACATAACATATAAAATTGTTGAATCGATAAATGAAGCTCCTATAGGAAAAATAATATCCGCTGGATCATTAAATGAAGTTATTCTATTATAATTTGTTCCGTCAGGCCTAACGCTAAATAAGTTTTTATTACCAAACCGATCTCTTGCTGTATAAATAACTAATGAGCCATCTGTTGAAAAAACTGGGTTTCTTGAATCTGTTTCATAAGATAGTCTAATTGGAGAAGCGTTACTATCAATTGGAATACTAAATATAGCAGTATTATGCCCAATATTTTTTACAAATACTAACGTATCTCCTTGTGGGTTCATATCAAACCATAAATCTGTATGAATTGAAGATATAACTGAAACATCTCCGCTATCTATATTCATCATTACTAATTTTGGATCTCCCAGATTATTATCAGTAAAAAATAAAACATCACCATCAGGGCTAAAATGCATTGGATATCCTAATCTTGAAGATGGATTACCATTCGTTTTGTTAAAAACATCATAATATTTTTTTGCCATATCAAATTTGAGAGAATTTGTGGAATCAAAAGGATTGGTAGCTAATGATTCAATCCAGATTACTGGTGGATCAGTAAAGTTTTTATCAATTATTTTTTGCCCTTGGATGGGATTATCCATTATATAAAAATTCTTATCTTGAAGAATTAATTGCATAATTGAACCACTTAACTTTTCTTGATAATACATTTCTTCACGATAATTCATATCCAAACTAAATATATCTAATTGATCGCTTAATCCATGCCTATCACCAAAAAATAATATTTTTGTAATTGCATCTCCACTAATTGAATCAGAAGACTCAAATCCCCAATAGTCTTGAGTTACAAGTGTATAAATTCTGTGAGTGCCCCATGGAATATTTTTTTCTACATACACTGTATCATTTGGGTTGCTACTAGACCATAATTCTTTTATTCCGCTAGTATCATTAGAAGATCTTCCATAGAGTATATAATTAGCAAAATCCTTTTCTGTATTTTTTGACCACATTAAATGAAAAGCTTGTTTATCATGATTAATATATAAAAATCGTGATGGCAATGGTGGAGAATCCAGTACTTTTGTTAATTGTCCAGAAGCAGAAAATCCAAATGTATCTACAACTGTTATCCAATACCATCTTGGGCTTGAAGGGTCAAAACTATCAAGTATAACCCGTGGAGTATCAATAGCTGTTATACTAATAATGTTTATAATATCACCATTCAATGAATCAACCGCAGATAATTCATAATGGCTAAAATCATTTATAGGTGTAGACTGCCAATCAAATTGTATATAAGATGAGTCATATTCTATGTTTGTTATTTCCACAGGCTTTGGATAACCACGTGACTGATCAAAGTATACTAAAACACTATCGCTATTTGCTTTATTTCCAATAGTGTCATATGCTGAAACATAAATTATATGTTGATTTGTATCAGCGAATTGAGTTGTGTTTAAAGTAAAATTATAAAACCCTGCGGTAACCTGTTTTTTAATTAAAAATGAGTCAAGGTGTAATATTACTGAATCTATACCTCCATCATCTATTGCTAATCCAGCAATAGGATGAAGCTTCGTTAACGTATCCCCATCACTTGGATATGTTAACCAAATAAATGGCGGTATAGAGTCCAGCATTTTAGGTGGTTCATAAATTGTAGTATCAATCATATAACCAGATATCCAATGATCAGGGATAAACGGGACTCTATCAAATACTTTTGGTAATCTTGGAATAGTTGGTAAGGAAGGTAAGCGGACTGCACAGCCAGGTATTAAGAATAAAATTAGAAGAAATATAGTCAAAAACTTATATTTCATTATTTGAAAAAAATTATTTTAGATTGAAAAACAGACAATCCAGTATAATAAAATAAAATACTAGTGTATAAATTTTGATAAAATGTCATTTAATAATGGTATGTAGAATACCCATAGAATACAGGTAAAATGACTAAATAAAAAAGCATAAAATTATTTGTTTGGATGTAAAAGTAGAAAAAATCAATTTCAGCCAACTTTAAAGAAGTATAAAATAAATATCATTATTGTGAATAGTTATTTATGAAAAATATTTTCAAAATTAATGGGGTGGAATTTGGCGGGAAACAGCTACCAATTATAGCTGGTCCTTGTGTTATTGAGAGTAGAGATCATATCTTATATATGGCTGAAAAAATTAAGGCTATTACTGATAAAAATAAATTACCATTAATTTTTAAATCATCTTTTGATAAGGGTAATCGTTCATCTCATTCCTCTTTTCGAGGGCCTGGGATTGATTCTGGTCTTAGAATTTTAGAAGATGTGAAAGAAGCATTTAATATTCCTGTCACAACAGATATACATAATGCATCACAAGCAAAACTTGTATCTGAAATTATTGATATTATACAAATCCCTGCTTTCCTTTGTAGGCAAAGCGATATTATCAATGCTGCTGTAAAAACTGGAAAGATAATAAATGTTAAAAAAGGACAGTTTATGGCACCATGGGATGCAAATAACATAGTTGAAAAAGTAGCTGATGGTAATGGAGAAAAATTATTACTTACTGAAAGAGGGTCTTCCTTCGGTTATAATAGCTTAGTCTCAGATATGACTTCAATTCCAATTATGCAGGGTTTTGGTGTCCCAGTAATATTTGATGCTACACATAGCGTTCAACGTCCTGGTGGCCTTGGTAAAACTACTGGAGGAGCAAGAGAATTTATTCCCACTTTAGCAAAATGTGCTGTGGCGGCAGGTTGTAATGGTATATTCATGGAGGTACATGATAATCCAGATAATGCAAAATCAGATGCTGCTAGTCAATGGCCATTAAACAAACTTGATACTGTTTTAAATAGCTTAAAAGACATTAAAGAAGTAATAAACTAGATATATTGAAAATGTGATCTAGATCAAATCTATTTTTAAAATATTGCCTTTTCGGTATAATGATAATATTTTTGCTTTTACATTGATAAACAAACCTCGTAATTGGAGTAAATAATTAAAGAATTATTTAAAATTATTTGCATAAGAAAGGGAACAACAACCATAATCAAGGAGGGAATATGAGTAATTTCATATCTCGTTTTTTCGTTGTATGCCTCTTGTTAAGTATTGTTACAGAAGTTAGTGCTCAACAAGCACCTGACCGTAATATTGACAAATCAAAACAAGAAGTAAAAAAAGGACAAGACGGTAAATCAAAGAGTGCCTCTAACAAAGGATCTAGCAGACTTCAAAATGATGATACTGCAGCAGGCGCTACAAGCAGTGGTGTTAAAAATAAACCTAGTGGACCAGGAGCAAAAGCTGCCCCAGGTGGTGGAAACAGCGCTAGGATTGGTAACGTAACTACTGCTCAAAAAAGTGGTAAAAAATCTAGAAAAGGTTTTCTTGGAAGACTTTTAGGTAGATCTAATAAATCATCTAAAGCTTCAGGCTCTTCCTCACCAGGGAGACAACCAGGTCAACCTTCAGCTGGAGAACCAAAAGGTGATAAAGATGGGAAAAAAACAGCACCAGGTGAAACCGATCCTAGAGATAGGCCATAATCTGATTTAATTTTTTTCTAATCGATTATTAAAAAAACAGGGTAATGAATAATTACCCTGTTTTTTTTTATATTCAATTTCTATATTAATACACTCTAATACTGAAAAATGAAAAAAATATTTACATATCTTTATATTGTTTTCTGTTCCATAGGATTATCTTCTGAAGTAACGAATCAAGTTAGCGCATCGTATTATAATTATGGTGGTAATTATAATTATGCTTATTATGATGTGTCTTGGTTTTATTCAATTATTGGTGATATCAATAAAGGATCTATAAATCTACCAGATACTGAATTTTCAATTTATTTAAGTAATAGTAAGTCAACCTATGAAGGGTATTTATATACAAATGATGCAAATCTGGTTCTAAAAACAGATCTGTACGCAAATCAAAAATTTTCTCCTTTTTTAATTTTTCAATGGACCTTTGACTCAACAACTGCTTTAGATTATCGTATTAACCCTGGGATAGGTGGTAAAGTTCGTCTTGGCAAAGGTTTTTCAATTAGCTACGCTGGGCTATGGGAAATAGAAAAATATACAGGCTATGAAGAAAATTCATTTTTCAGACATTCATTCAGGCCAAAACAAAAATTTTACCCTAGGGAAGGAATTAAAATTGAAGAACAATTTTTCTATAAACCCACATATAAATTTGATTCTTATTTAATTGAAAATGTCTTCTCAATATTTATAGATACTGTTATCCCGGGTGTTTCATTAAGTATTCAACATAATTATAATTTAAATAGCAACCCTCCCGCTGGTTATAAGAAAAAAGATACTTATGTTGCTTTTGGTTTCTCTTTACAATTATAGTAAATAATTTATTCAAATAACATCTGAGGAGGATGCTATGACGTTTGTTTCACAGAAATCAGTTCTTATTTACATAATAATTTTATCATTCTGTAATGCTCAATCTTATCAAAATGAATCTGCTCATGGACTAGGTGATTATAATGTCCCTTTTTTCAAATCAGGAACATATCGTCCTAATGTGCAGCCGCCAGATGAATTTTTAGGATTTACTTTTGGTTCACGCCCTGTACATCATTACGAAGTTATTGATTACTTTAATTATTTAGATAATCTATTAGACAATATTAATCTGACGGAGTATGGGTACACGTATGAAGGGAAACCCCTAGTATACCTTATGATTTCCAGTAAAAAAAATATGGCTAATATTGATAATATTAAAAAATCTATATCATTATTAGCTGATCCAAGAAAAATAAAGGACGCTAAATCAGCTCAAAATATTATTAAAAATACACCTGCCATTGCGTGGATGGCGTATTCCATTCATGGAGATGAACTATCTAGTACTGATGCTGCAGTACAGCTGGCGTATCAATTAGCAGCGGGGACTGATCAAGCAACTAAAAAACTTCTTAAAGAGCTCGTAATCAGTATTGATCCAACGGAAAATCCTGATGGCCGCGAACGATATCTTCAGCAATTACTACAATGGCGAGGTGAAGTTGTAAACTCAGATGCAAATAGCTTAGATCATTCTGGCTTTTGGCCCTATGGGAGAGGTAATCATTATTTATTTGACCTTAATCGCGATTGGTTTGCAACTGTACACCCAGAAACAAAAGGAAGAGTATCTGCAATTTTAGATTGGAATCCTCAGTTTCTTGTTGATTCACATGAAATGGGATCTATGGATACATATTTGTTTAATCCGCCTAGAGCTCCATATAATCCATACATGCCAAAAACAATATTCAAATGGTGGGATAAAATTGCTAAAGACCAAGCTGCAGCATTTGATGCATACGGATGGAGTTATTATACCGGGGACTGGAATGAAGAAGTATATCCAGGCTATGGTAGCTCATGGGGAATTTATATTGGTTTGGTAGGCATTCTATATGAGCAATCTGGCGCAGATGGATCTATAGTAAAAAAAGAAGATGGTACAATAACAACATATAGAGAAACAGTGCATCATCAATTTATTAGCTCTATGGCAAATCTTCAAACTATTGCCAATCAAAAAGAAGAATTACTTAGCGATTATTATAAAAATAGAAAAAAGGCGGTCTCAACAAAAAACGCAGGAAAGGCATTTATTTATTCTTCTGAGTTAAATAAGACTCGATTAAATGAACTTGCTGAAACTATAAAACGTCAAAAAATTGAAGTCTATTCAAATAAAAACGATATCAAATTGCCTAAAGTAATTAACAGTAGTGGAAAAACCATAACAAGGAAAAATATACCTGCTGGATCATTAATTATTCCTTTAGATCAACCTTTGAATATTCTAATACAAAATATTTTATCATTTGATATCCGTTTAGATACAAAAAGTATGGAAAAAGAAAGAAAGAAACTTTTGAAAGGTCAAGGTTCAACCTTATATGATGTGACAGCGTGGTCTCTTTCTCATGCTTATGGAACTGAAAGTTATTATACTGAAGTCATGCCAAAAATATCCTTAGAGCCTTTTCAAGCTGTTTATAAAAAAGGACAGCTTAAGGGGAAAAATCCAAAATATGGATGGGCAATAAAAAGCGATGATGATCAATTTTACCATTTGCTTGGAAGACTATTAGAAAATAGTGTTAAAGTTTGGTGCGCAAAGGAAGCTTTTAATATTGAAGGAGAATTTTTCCCAAGTGGAAGTATAGTTATTAGAAATAACTCAAATAAAACTATGAAAATAAGTTTTATTAAGGAACTAGCTTCAGAATATGGAATAAATATTTTTGCAATAAATACAGCGCTTGCTACAGACGGACCAGATTTAGGAAGTAGTAATTTTACTATGTTAATTGAACCTAGGATTGCAATAATATCTGGACCACCAACTAGTACTTATAGTTTTGGAGCTACATGGCACTTAATAGATTATAAAATGAAGAGCAGAGCCTCATTAATTAATGCAATGAATTTTGCTTGGCAAGATCTTAGTAAATATAATGTACTTATTCTTCCTAATGGCGGTAGGATGAAAAAGACACTTGGAGATAATGGTATTAATAAATTGAAAGATTGGATCGATGATGGTGGAACATTAATCAGCTATAGTAATAGTGCAGCATTTTTATCTGATTCATCAGTAAGCATTAGTTCTGTTAGACTTAGGCGACAGTCTTTAAATAAATTGGACACCTATGCCTATGATTTATCTGTTTTGAAAGAGGCAGAAAACTTATCTATTGATAGTATTGCGCTTTGGGAAGGGGGAAATATTTATGATTCACAAGAAATAATAGAAAATGATAAAAATATTGAAAAAATTAAAGAAATGGATTTATTAGGAAGAAAATTTCGTCCTCAAGGTGCTATTTTAAAAGTAAACATGGATAAAGAGCACTGGCTTTCAGTTGGTTGTAGGGATTTTATACCAGTTTTATATAATACTGGAAATGTTTTTATGGCAAAAAAACCTGTTAATGTTGCAGCAAGATTAGCAGATAAAAAAGATATTAGATTAGGTGGATTATTATGGCCAGAAGCAAAATCACGCATCGCTGAATCTGCGTGGGCTACACAAGAACGTCGTGGAAAAGGGCAAATAATTTTATTTGCTACTGAACCCCATTTCCGCGGATATTTTAAAGCAAGTGAACGGGTGCTTTTGAATGCAATTTATCTTGGCCCTGGTATGGGAACGAGTCATTCAGTAAGCTGGTAAATTAATTGCCTTAAAAAAATAAATATATAAATAATTATTACTAGTGGAATTTGAAAATTTAATTTTCCATCTTAAACAAAGAATGAATAACGCTCTCCCTGGGGAAGATTCTCATAAAAAGATGAAAGTTAATTTTAGTAATAATACAAAATTACCTTTTTCAAAAAATAAAGCTAAGCCTGCAGCTGTTCTTATTCTTTTATACCCTAATAATGATAAAACATATTTTTACTTAACTAAAAGAGCAGATACTGTAAAATATCATAAAGGGCAAATTTCTCTACCAGGCGGCTCAAAAGAAAACAACGAAACCTTATTAGATACAGCCCTAAGAGAAACGCAGGAAGAAATTGGGATAGATAAAAATGAAATTTCAATACTTGGTAAAATAACCCCTCTATTTATACCGGTTACAGGCTTTATGATTACTCCATTTGTTAGTTATATATCAAAAAAACCTAAAACAATATTGGATGAAATTGAAGTTGCTGAATTGCTTTCCGTTAATATTCGAGATTTATTAAATAATGATATATTAATTATGGATCGAGAAATAAATGGATCTAGTGTAAGTATCCCATATTTTAGTTTAAATAATCATCAGGTTTGGGGTGCAACATCAATGGTATTATCTGAATTAAAAGATATAATCCAATTGGTTTAATAATTATTATGAATCGTATAGGCATAGATTTAGGAGGAACAAAAATTGAAGGTATTTTATTATCCGATACTAAAAAAGTTATAGAGCGTAAACGCATACAAACCAAACAAGAAGAAGGTTATAACTCTATTATCAATAGAATAGTAAAATTAATTACTAATATTAGATCTAGATCAGATAAAGAATGCCAAATAGGTATTTGTACACCTGGCGCTCTAGATTTAGAAACAGGGATTTTAAAAAATAGTAATACTACTTGTCTTATAGGTAAATCAATCAAAGTAGATATTGAAAATAAATTAGGGTGTTCTATAGCCATAGATAATGATGCAAATTGTTTCGCAATGGCTGAGGCATTATTAGGCGCAGGTAAGAATTATGATATAATTTTTGGTGTAATAATGGGAACAGGCGTTGGTGGAGGATTAGTATTAAATCGTAAAATACATCATGGAAGATTATTTATTGCTGGAGAATGGGGGCACCAAGTTTTATATCCAAATGGTAGAGACTGTTATTGTGGTAAAAAAGGGTGCGTAGAAACATATTTAAGTGGACCAGCTTTAGAAAAAGATTGGCAAAAAATTTCAAATGAATATTTACCACTAGAAAAAATTATTGAATCATTTGAGAATAGATCAAATAACTTTTATGATAAATGGAAAAATAAATTTCTTGTGAACTTTGGAATTGCTCTTTCTAACGTTATTAATATTATTGACCCGGATATTGTGATATTAGGAGGTGGTCTTTCAAATATAGATTTTCTGTATGATAAAGGGATATCTTTGATTCAAAAAAATATTTTTAGTAATAAAAAAGATACTCCGATTCTTCCTAATAAATTAGGTGATTCAGCTGGAGTGTTCGGAGCAGCATTACTTAATTAATTACTTTTTTGAACGTGTACGCATTTTCTTCATTGTTTTCCATAGCGCCTTAGGCAGTTTATCTAAATCATTAAATTGACCAGCGCCTTTCAACCATTCACCACCATCTATAGTTACTACTTCACCATTTATATATCCTGATTGTTCACTTATTAGATATGTAGCAAGATTTGCTAATTCTATATGTTCTCCAAATCGCTTCAAAGGAATTCTATTTTTTAATTTCTTTTTAATATTAAATCCAGGGGGTGCTAATCTTTTCCAGGCTCCTTCAGTTATAAATGGTCCAGGAGCGATTGCATTTGTTCTAATATTATATTTTGCCCACTCGACAGCTAATGATCTTGTCATTGCTAAAACTCCTGCCTTAGCAGAAGCTGAAGGGACCACATATCCAGATCCAGTCCAAGCATACGTAGTAACGATATTTAAAATATTTCCGCTTTTTTGTTTAATCATTTCTTTACCAACTGCAAGTGTACAATTAAATGTTCCAGTGAGAACAATATCTACAACTGCTTTGAATCCACCCGGAGATAGCATCTCAGTTGGTGATATAAAATTACCTGCTGCATTATTTATTAAAATATCAATTTTACCAAACTTATTTAATGAATTTTTTATCATATTATCTACTTGATCCATATCTCGGACATCACATTGTAAACCAAGGCACTCTTTACTAGTTTTTCTAATTTGAGAAGTTGTATCTGCAATAACATCTTTTCTTCTGCTTGCTATAACTAGACTAGCTCCAAGTTCTGCAAAACGTATCGCCATAGATTTCCCTAAACCACTTCCACCTCCAGTAACTAAAATAACTTTATTTTTTAAAATATTTTTTTCAAACATAAAACGCTCGATAAAGAAATAATTTTCCTTCTATTTATTTATAATTGCTTTTATCTCTTTGATATTATAATTGAATAATACTGTGAATATTTTTTCAAAGTTCAAATAATTTGCTATATTGGTATAAATGATTAATTATTCATCTATTCAATATCCTATTTTATATAAAAAATAAAGAAAAACTATATTGTTAAAAAAATTATTTAAAATTAATCATGGAGAAGGAGTTCCAACGCTCATTCTCTTTTTATATTTTTTCGCATATGTAGCAATAAGCATAACTGGTAGCGCAGCCAGAGATGCATATTTTCTTAATATGGTAGATAGAAAATATCTACCTCTAATGTTTCTAGCAGTTGCTGTAGTACTAACTATAGTAATAGAAATTTATAGTCGTTTATCAAAAAATAAAGATATAAGTACTATAGTAACAGGAACGGGAATCATTTTTGTTATTACTCTTTTAGTAATCCAAAATCAGCTAAAGGGCTGGGTAATTCCATTTCTGTATGTATGGAAAGATGTAATCGATGCAATAATAATTACGCAATTTTGGTTAATTGCCTCTCAAGTATTTGACCCAAGACAAGCAAAACGATTATTTGGGTTACTTGGGGCAGGTGGAGCTTTAGCTGCAATTATAATCGGTTCAAGCATAAAACAATTTGTATCTGCTTTTGGATCAGAGAATCTACTCTTTGCTACTATGAGTTTTCTATTTGTAGTAATTATTATGGCTAATTTGATTCGACCCTATAAAAATGTTAACGATCAAAAGAATCAAAAAAAGGATGCCGATAAAGATTCAAATAAATCCTTCACACCCTATTTAAAATCTCTTGCAATTATTATTGGCTTAGCCGCTGTGGCTTCAAAAATTGTAGATTATCAATTTAAGATTACTGCAGTTGCTACATTTCCAAATCAAGATGATCTTGTAAATTTCTTCGGACAATACTATGCGGTTACAGGTATCGCAACAATGATAATTCAGCTTTTTATTACAAGTAGGCTTCTGTCAAGATTTGGAATCATTGTTGCTATATTAATTCTCCCAATATTATTTATGTCTGGTTCTATTGGATTTCTAATGTCACCAGTTTTAGCTGCAGTATATATATCAAAGTTCTCTGATCAAGTTTTTAGATTCACATTACATAATGCATCCATTCAGTTATTATGGATACCTGTAAAAAATACTATTAAAACAAGACTTAAGCCTGTAATAGAAGGCTCAATACGTTCGGGACTCGAAGGCGTATCAGGCATATTAATTTTTCTTTCAATAACAATATTTAATGTTCCAATACAGTATCTTAGCTTAGCAATTATTTTAATTGCTATTTACTGGATTCAAAAATCATTCAAATTAAAAAAATTATATATTAAAGAACTACAGTCTGCAATTGAAAAAAGAGAGCTGAACTTCGAAGAACTAACTCTAGACATCCAAGATGAAGCAATGGTTAAAACAATTTACAGTGCATTAGATAGTGATGATGAAAGCCAACAAATTTTAGCTTTAGATATAATTAAAGATATCCCTCTTACTCCATGGAAAGAATCAATAAATAAGCTGTTAAATAATGGGAGTGTAACAGTAAAAAAAGAAATACTAAATATATGTTATGACGATGAAAATATTATAAGTGATCAAAAAATAATATCTCTCATAAATGAAGACTCTGAGCTTGATCTAGAATCAATTGAAATAGCAGGAAAAAGAAAACTGATGGAAGCATTACCAACAATTAAAGATTATGTTAGTGTAGAAGATAAAGATAAGCAACTTATTGCTGCTGCTGCTATTAGGAATATTGAGCCTGATTCATCAGATAAGGAGAAAAACTTACTATTAGCCGCCTTTGATTCAAGAGATGAAAATATTTGTTCATTGGTAATTAGACAGATGAAAAATGATAATGACATATTTCCAGATGAAAAACTTATACATTATTTAAATGAAGAGTCTTTGATGGTTCGTAATGCTGCTTTAGAAGTTTCAAGGGATAGAATGTCTGTAAAACTTCTTCCACATATAATTACATGTTTATCTGATCCGCGATCAGCAATATCTGCTAGATCTGCATTACAAGTATATGATGATGAAGATGTTGTCAAATTATTGATTGAAAATGTTCTAAACCAAAATATAGAAAAATCATTAAAAATTGGGATTATTCGAATATTAAAAAACTACCCAACAAAAGAATCAATTGATATGCTATTATCGGTTGTAAGTCCAAAAGTCCCACCCGTTCAGGCCGAAGCAGTTGATTCTTTAATACATATTGCAAGAGAGCTTCCATTAGATGAAAAACAAATTGTCATTACAAAAAAAGAATTAATTAAAACATCAAGGTATGCTTATGAAAAAATAATAGCACTTTCCCAAATAGACGATAGTGAACAAAATCAATTACTTAAATATTTACTTCAAAATGAAGTGAGAAAATTAATACCTGTAATTATGAAGCTTGGTATCCTTGATAAACCTCAAACTCCCATAGAAACTTACATTCAATATGTTTTAAATAATGAATCAGAGAAACTTCCTTATGTGCTTGAATTTTTTGAAAATATTTTTTCCTTAGAAGAAAGAGAAATTGTTAATTCTCTAATTGATGATTTATCGATTGATGATAAATGCAAAGTAGCTAAAAATAATTTTGATGAACTCACAACAGATCTTAATCAATTCCTAGGATATTATACTGGCACGGTTCAAGAACTAAAAATTGCCTTATCATTGGATTATGCATTACGATTAAACAACCAAGAAATTCTTGGAAAAGTAAATTGGGAAAATCTACCGGAAAGTTTTATCATAAAAGAAATAATTACACGTTACACAAAAGAAAACCCAGATTCTTTGAATACGTGGCCAATAAATGATTATTTGCTAGATTATAGCCAGTTAACAATGTATTCTACACTAGAAAAAGCCATGATTCTTAAAAGTGTTGATCTTTTTGCATCAATACCTAGTCAAGAATTAATTAGAGTAGCCCAAATTGCTGAAGAAGAACAATACGAAACTGATGCCCCATTGTGTAAAGAAGGAGATTTTGGAGACTGTATGTATATTATTGCAAATGGTAAAGTAAAGGTTCATAAGGGTGATCGCACCCTTGTAGAGCTGGAAAAAGGTGCTTTTGTAGGAGATATGGCTTTATTAGATCAGGAACCTAGATCAGCTGATTTGACAACAAGTTCAGAAACTACTCTTCTTAAAATTTCCCAAGATGCATTTTATGAATTAATGAGTAGTAACTTTGAAATTATGAATGGAATACTAAAAATAATATCTAGTCGCTTAAGAGAAGCTCAAGCGAAACTTTAATTACTATCAAGGATGCTATCGACAGCATCTTTTTTCTTTTTATCAATAGTTTCTTCAATTGATTCTTTACTATCATTAATTATCTCTTTTGCCTTCTTACCGACTTCATTCAATTGATTAGGGTCAAATTCTTTACCAGTATATACAAGATATGCAATATATATAATAAAGATTGCAATAATAACCATGCTGAGTTTTAGTAGTTTTTTAACAAAACTAAATAGGACAATAAATGCAAGAACTAGTGCTATTGCTAAATGAACTGGGTTTAGAGCAAAATATTCAATTATCTTTTCCATCGAGAGCCTGGAGTTTCTTACGGTTTATTAAACCAGTTTTATCTTCAAAATATTTAATTAATTCCATTATTCTTGGATCATCAGGCATGTCCTGTGTCATTGAAATTGTTGAAATCAAGTGATCTTCAATTTTCTTATATCTGCTAAGTTTTAATTCAATTAAACCTACATAATAACCTTCCCTTCCAGCTTGACTAATAAGAATGTTATTTACAAATACAGGTTCTTTGGGTACAGTTTGACTATGAGCACCTATGATAACATCAACGCCTTTTAGAGATTTGGCTAAGACCTGATCCTGTTCAAATCCTTGATGGCTAAGTAAAATAATTATATCCGTGCGTGGTCTAATTTTTTTAACGATATCATTAACAGTGGAAGTAGGATCTGTTAAAATAATAGAATCCTTAATATTCTTAGGGTAATACTTCAAGGCATTATTGCCCATTATGCCAATGAGACCTATGCTTAGTCCACCACGTTTTACTATCTTATATTTTCGTAAAGATGGTATAGATGGTGATTCCAGATTTGATAGAATAATTGTTGAATTAAGCCTAGGGAGTACATTATTCAGAAATTTTTGATCACGAGTTATTTCCTGATCACCCAACAAAATTCCATCATATGGAATTGTTGCATATGCTTCACATACTAAACTATCCTTGAGTAGTTTTTTTGACATTGTAAAAAAATCACCTGCATCTAAAATAACTGTTCTAGGATTTGAATTAATAAAGTCTTCAATATATATAGATCGCTTTTCAATAGACCCTAATGGATTATCTGGGCAATAACAATTTTCAAGAGCTCCATTTGTATTATTTGTATGAATAATAAACAAACTGGCTTGACTATACAGATTAGCTGTAAGTATAATTAAAAATAAATATATAAATCGTACTAGCATGATAAACATAAATTGACTTTAATGAGTATAGAATTCAAGTTAATTTTCAAAATAAAGTTGAACATATATCACGAATAATTGTATGCGAAATTTACTATTAATAATACTTTTTATTTCAAACCTAGGAATATCGCAGGATATATATCCAGCTGATACATTAATAAGTTCTCAAAATTCAAATTTTCTTGAAAAAGCTACTATCTTACCTATTTCAGCATGGCAACGCTTGTCATACAATTCAAATTTATTATCCTGCCAATTTTATCCAAGCTGTAGTAACTATGGCGCTATTGCCATCAGTCAACGTGGAATATTTGTTGGTTCGGCTATAGCAGCTGATAGAATTGTACGGTGCAATCCCTTTGCTTTAGATTATCATTATGATTTAAACGGTAAGTTTCATTATCCTGATTACCGCTTGATCGATCCACTTCACATAATTGACTCAAAAAATAATTCAAATAAATCTCCCCTAATTGCAGCTGGGCTATCTACTATATTACCTGGATCGGGAAGAATGTATGCAGGTCGGTTTCGAGATGGATTAATGGGCTTATGGATGATAGTAATTTCTAGTACAGCAGCATATAGCTCTTTCCAAGAAAATAAAAACAATAAAGGAAATTTTTTTAGTATTATAACTTTATTGTTTTACACTGGGGAAATTTATGGTGCATATAGAACTGCAAAATATTATCAAGTTTCTAATAATAAATAAAATTTAAGTTGAAAAGTTTGAGCCGGGTATGGGATTCGAACCCACCTACTACTGATTACGAATCAGTCGCTTGAACCAACTCAGCTAACCCGGCAATCTGTTTTTATTCTATTTCAATTAATTCTATATTAAAAATTAATGTTGAATTAGGAGGAATAACGCCCATATCTTGGTCGCCATAGCCTAAATGAGGTGGAATAATTAATTTTCTTTGCCCTCCAACTTTCATTCCAATTATTCCTTGATCCCATCCTTCAATTACTTGTCCTGCACCTAATGTAAATCGGAATGGTTCTCTTCCAATTTGTTTAGAACTATCAAATACCTTCCCTTTTTCCAGCTTACCTGTATAATGCACAGTTGCAATACTATATTTTTCTGCAACAACACCCTCTCCTATTAATTTATCTTCTATGATTAATCCATTTTCCATAATTATTTCCTTATTATTACATCCAATTAATATTAATAATATTAATAAATGTGTTGTTAAAATTGATTTAGACATAATCATTTGCACAATTATATTGATATTAAATCAAATTTTATAATGATTTCATTCTCAATGTTAAAATTTGTTAAACTCCTAACGTCAGGATAAATTGCGGTTGTATGAAAAAAACTGATTCACTATTCAACAAGAATCTTCCACCTCTTGCAGAGCGTGTTAGGCCAAAGACAATAGATAATTTCATTGGGCAAGATCATCTGATTGGACCAAATAAAATTATCAATCAAATGCTTTCTAAAAGAAAATATTACTCAATAATACTTTGGGGACCACCTGGCTCTGGGAAAACTACTCTCGCTCGTATTATTGCAAAATCCACAGAATCAATAATGTATGAAATATCTGCAGTTTCAAGTGGTGTAAAAGATATTCGTAATATTATTGATAAAGCTTCTACAAATAATGATAATGGAATTAATAGCATAATGTTTATCGATGAAATACATCGTTTTAGCAAATCCCAGCAAGATGCTTTACTTCATGCCGTTGAGGGAGGAATCATAGTTTTAATTGGCGCAACTACAGAGAATCCATCTTTTGAAATTATTAATCCCCTTCTATCACGCTGTAAAACATTAAAATTAAAACCATTAAATGATGATGATTTACATACAATTCTTAATCAAACCATAAAGTCTGATATATTATTATCACAAAAAAATATCATCATAGACAAATCAAATAAAAAAAAGCTTATTCATTATTGTAGCGGAGATGCAAGAAAGATGTTAAATGCTTTTGAAATTGCTTTAGATATGTGTGACGAAAATAATTTGATTTCAGATCAGATTATAAATGAAGTTTTACAATCAAGGACTCTATTATATGATAAGAATAGCGATTATCATTATGATACTATTAGTGCATTTATTAAATCTGTTCGAGGAAGTGACCCAGACGCAGCAGTTTATTGGATGGCAGTTATGTTAGAAGGAGGAGAAAAACCTGAATTTATTTTAAGACGATTAATCGTTTTAGCTTCGGAAGATATAGGGAATGCTGACCCTCGCGCATTGCAAGTAGCTGTTACAGGATTTCAAGCAACAAAAATTATTGGCATGCCTGAATCTGCAATTATTCTTTCACAAATAACTACATACCTTGCAAGTGCTCCTAAATCAAATGCATCATATGTAGCAATAAATCAAGCTCAAGAAAAAGTAAAAAAAGATGGAACTCCAGATGTACCATTACATTTACGTAATGCAACAACAAATCTTATGAAAAAAGATAATTACGGAAAAGATTACCAATACCCGCATAATTTCAATGATAAATTTGTAAAAGAAAATTATTTCCCATCTGGAGTAGAATATACTTTTTATGAACCAACAAATTCAGGTTATGAAAATTTTATTCGTGAACGCTTAATAAAAAATTGGCCTGAAAGATATAATTCATAATGTATTTATATCGTTTACTAGTATTAATACCATTTTCATTACTAGCTGATGAAAAACTTAGGTTAAAAAGAGCGGATATTTTGGAAAATGTCACTGTTAATGGTCAGCCAGTTCAATATCTGAATGGAAATGTTATTTTTGAAAAGGGATCAATGATCATTAACTGTGACAAAGCTTTCAATATTGAAAAAACAGGACAAAGCTCCATGATAGGTAATGTGAAAGTCGTGGATGATAATAGATCTTTAGTTTGTGATTCATTACATTTTGATTCTCCAAATAATATTTTATATGGGTTTAGCAATACTCGTATCTGGGATGATGATTACGAATTGAAATCAGATACAATTACATATTATTCAAATGCTGATAGCGGGATTACTCATGGGAACTCCGAATTAAAGCAAAATAACCAGACTATTACTTCTCATTCAATTTTTTATGCTAAACAGAAAGAAGAGGATGCAGTTTCGTACACCGCAACAGGTAATGTTTTGATTATTGAAGGAGAACGAAAAGTAACCTGCGGTAAAGCAATTTATAAGCGAAAAGATCAAACTACATTATTAACTCTAAACCCTCAGGTTACAGAAAATAAGCAAACCATTTCTGGGGAGAAGATAGTTTTATTATATAAAGAAGATTTAATAGATAATATTTATATACCATCAAAAGCAAAGGTAAAAACATATGTGCAAGGAATTAAAAAAAGAGAGACATCAGAATCTGATTTTACAAACGATTTAGCTGGTAATACCTTAAAAGGTTTCTTTGTTGGCGGAAAGCTAGACTCATTGCAAGTAGAAGGGATGGCAACAACGCTTTACCATGTTTTTGAGGATTCTATATATCAAGGAAAAAATATTGCTTCTGGTGATACAATTGTTATGCAATTTATTGAAGAGAACATTGACAAAATTATTGTATCTGGAGGATCTAGAGGAGAATACACCCCAGACACATCAGCATCCAGCATTGAAGGTCCCATTATATATTCATCAGAAATAATAAAATATAATGTAAAACAAGAAGAAACAGATTTACATGGTGATGCAAAAATAAACTATACAAATATGAATTTAGATGCTGGATATGTCAATGTTAATTGGGTAACAAATATTTTAGAAGCAAAAACTAAAAGCAATATGGATTCAAGCTTTAAGGAAATAAGCCCAACTATAATTGAAGATGGTCGCGATCCTATGACTGGTAAGGAAATGATATATAATCTTTCATCAAAAAAAGGGAGCGTATCAAAAGGACGAACATTTGCTGAAGATGGTTTTTATACCGGCAGTCAAATAAGAAACCAAGATAAAAAAACTATTTTTATTGATAATAGTACTTATACAACTTGCGATCTTGATGAACCACATTTTCATTTTGCTAGTGATAAAATGAAAATGATAAACGATGATAAAGTGATAGCAAAACCTATCACTTTTTACATAAATAATATTCCAATTATGGGATTACCCTTTGGTATTTTCCCACATAAAGCAGGGAAAAGACAATCAGGATGGATTATGCCAGGCTATGGTGAAAGCAGTTATCGCGGTCAATTTGTTGATGGCTTGGGTTACTACTGGGCACCAAATGAGTTTTGGGATTCAAAATTGACTACTAGTTTAGCTGATAGACAAGGATTAACTATTAGATTAACAAATAATTATAGAAAAAGGTATGCATATTCAGGGGGTATACATTTAGAAACAAAACAGCATTTTTCCTCTTCTGTATCTGCTCAAGATCGAGACTTATTAAAGTTGGCTGATAATGTAAAGAGTGATTATGTATTGAGATGGAATCACAACCAAATTATGCGTAATAATCAAACATTTCGTGTTAATGGCCAATATTATAGTAGTGGTGATTATAATAAACGAACTGGTATTGATATTGAACGCAGGCTCAATCAACAAGCTATTTCAAATGCTACCTATAGTAAAAGATGGAAAAAAACTAATAATTCCATAAGTATAAATTTGTCTTCAAAAAAAGATTTAATGGTAGATAATAAAATTGACCCCAATGATTTATACTACCAAATCCCTACTACATTAGGGAGCCAGCTTACTACTACAACGAATACGTTACCAAAAATTTCATTTCGTCATGGTCAAAGTAAGCTGTTTAATACTAATGCCATCGATAAAAAATGGTATCATAATATTTCTTGGAATTATTCAGCAAATCTTAATAATAAAGTACAAAATTATTATCAATCAGTAGAAAATATGATAAATGATACTACATTAGAATATATATGGGATGATTCTATAAGAACAAAAACTACATCATTAATGTCACATAATATGTCTATAAATGCTCCGCAAAAATTATTTAAGTATATTTCTATAAATCCTAGTGTTCAATTCAAATCTGATTGGGTTGATCGGACCTATGCCCTATCAGATAGTTCTAATAGCAATGTGCAATCAATTGAACAATATGGCTTTGCAGCTAGAACTATTTTCTCTTCATTTAATCTAAATATGAATACAAAAGTATATGGTATGTTCCCAATTAAAATAGGGAAAATACATTCAATACGTCATGTTGCTTCACCTTCGATAGGCTATTCATACGCACCAGATTACACAAAAGAATTATTTGGGAAAAACTTAGGTTATTTTCAAGAATACACCGATAATAATGGAGAGACTGCATTCTTTGATCGTTTTTCTGGAACTCCCGCAGGGTCAACCCCAAGACAGGAAAGGCAGGCCATGACATTTTCTTTAAATAATATCTTTCAAGCAAAAACAATAGATGAAGGTAAAGAAAAAAAAGTGGAGTTATTTTCATGGCGAATGAATACAAGTTATAATTTTGCAAATGATAAATTTCCTTTGGCAAATCTATCATCGTCAATTCGGGCAAAATTTGCAAAAAAGATGAATCTTGATTTAAGTCTATCACATGACTTCTATAAGTTTAATAATGAAACTGGTCAGAGAATAAACTCTATAAATATTAATGAAAATGGAATCCCTACACCACGCCTAATTAATGCGCGGATATCGACAGGGTTTCGTTTTGAAGGAAACAGAATTGGAATAACATCAGAAAAAATTACTCAAGAAGATAGTACCGCAAATTCCGATAATCTTGATGAACCAAATTTTGGAAATCGATCATTTGCTAATAATAGGAAATTATCAACTGGAAAACTATGGTCAACATCTTTAAGCTTCAGCTATAGTATGAATAAAGCTAATCCTATTAATGTAAATGAAACATTTTGGATGTCATCAAATACCTCATTACAGCTAACCCGTAAATGGAGAATGCAATATAATGCACGTTATAATTTATTAGATAAAGATTTAGTAAATCATAATTTCTCAATTTATCGTGATTTACATTGTTGGGAAATGTCAATTAACTGGACACCAAATGGATATGGATCAGGTTTTTACTTGAAAATAAATGTTAAATCACCAACATTGCGTGATTTAAAATTAGAGCAACGTGGAGGAATTTTTACTAGAAGGGCTAATTTCTAGTTTTATTTTCGTTATAATCAAATGAAAATTTCAATAGATTAAATATATAAAAATGAAGTTTCGTTCTATAAAAGGCACTTATGATGTTTTACCAGATGTTTCCAATAAATGGAAAAGCATAGAATCATATATTCATAAGAACCTTAATCGCGCTGGTTATAATGAAATTCGAACGCCTATTTTTGAAAATACAGAATTATTTAAACGAAGCGTTGGGTTAGATAGCGATGTTGTTTCAAAGGAAATGTATAGCTGGATTGATCAAGGTGGAACAGATCTGACTTTAAAGCCAGAATATACAGCTTCTGTTGTTCGTTCATATATTCAAAATAATCTTGGTGCTAACCTACCTGTAAGCAAGCTCTATTATATTGGTGATTTATTCCGCAGAGAGCGTCCTCAAAAAGGTCGTTATAGACAATTTCGACAATTTGGTATTGAAGCAATAGGGTCTAAATATCCTGAGCAAGATTCAGAGGTTATATCAATTGCGTACAATCTTATAACAGGGCTTGGTATTAATGATATTACTTTAAAGCTAAATAGTATCGGTTCATCAGAAACGAGAAAGAATTACAAACAAGCTTTGCTAAAGTTTTTAAAACCAAAGTATGATCAATTATCAGAAACGAGTAGAAACAGATTTGATTCAAATCCTTTACGAATTCTTGATACAAAAAATAAATCTGAAATAGAATTACTAAAAAAGGCGCCGAAAATCACTGAATATTTATCAAAAGAAGATGATTTGCATTTCACTGAGGTAAAAACTTATTTAAATGATCTTAGTATACCTTTCACATTAGATACAAATCTTGTTCGAGGGCTCGATTATTATACACGCACAACATTTGAAATAGCCTCTAATACTCTTGGCGCTCAAGATGCTATATGTGGTGGTGGAAGATATGATAAACTTGTTGGATCGCTTGGAGGAAAACCGTCACCAGCTGTTGGGTTTGCAGCGGGATTAGAAAGATTATTATTAGCGATGGGTGATAAAAATGAACTGGCTAATAAAGAAATAAAAAAAATATATTTGATCGGTTTAGGAGATAAAGCTCGTTCTACAATGATGAAAATTTTGAATAACATTAGAAGTTCTGGGTATTATGTTGAGTTTGACTCGTTAAGGCGAAGCCTTAAAGCTCAGTTAAGAGAGTCTAATAAACTTGGTGCATCTATCACAATAATTATTGGTGAACAAGAGATGGAAGAACATTGCGCTCAAATCAAAGATCTTACAAGTGGGAATCAAGAATCTGTTCCATTTGATTCAATTATTTCATACATAGAAGACTTAAAATAAAAGATCTTTTTTTTAACTAAAAAAATAATTTGATGAAAAATTACTTGCATAAATTATGAAAAACGTAAATTCGACGTCATTATGAGTCAAAAATCTGTAATAATAGTTGAATCTCCTTCCAAGGCAAAGACTATTTCAAAATATTTAGATGATCAATATGAGGTTGTTGCTTGTGTTGGTCATGTAAAAGATTTGCCTCGCGGGTCATTGGGTGTAGATGTTGATAACAAGTTTCAAATGGAATTAGTTGTTTTAGATGATAAAAAAGATTTTTTTAAACAACTAGCCTCCAAAGCAAAATCTGCACCTGAAATTATTTTAGCAACAGACCCAGATCGGGAAGGTGAGGCGATTGCTTCTCATATTGCATCAGAGGTCCCTGATTCAAAGATATCTCGTGTTCAATTTACAGAAATTACCAATTTTGGTGTAAAGAACGGGATGGAACATAAGGTTAATATTGATGAAAATCTTGTAGAAGCACAGCGTACACGGCGTATAATAGATCGTTTAGTAGGGTATAAAATTTCAAAAGTTTTATGGATTACATTACAGAAAAATATGAATTTTGTTAAACAATCACTTTCAGCTGGACGTGTGCAATCTGCAGCTTTAAAAATTATAATTGATAGGGAAAGAAAACGGGCAAAATTTAAAAAGGTAACCTATTTTGGACTTTCCGCTAAATTATTAACTAGTAAAAAAGAAGCACTAAATGCAAAGTTATTTATTATGGATTCAAAACGCATTGCAAAAGGACAGGATTTTGATCAAGAAAGCGGAACATTAAAAAAAGATGGGTTAATCGCATTAAGTGGTTCTCAAGCAAAGGCTCTTGTAAAAGAAATAAATCCAGGTCCTTGGGTTGTTACCAATATTGAAGAAAAGCCAAAGACATCAAATCCAAAGCCTCCTTTTACTACTAGCACTTTACAGCAGGAAGCATCAAGAAAATTAAAATTTAGCACACGTATGACTATGAGTACTGCTCAAAGATTATATGAAGCAGGCCTTATCACATACATGCGTACAGATTCAATTAATCTTTCTAATGAAGCTATTAGTGCATCCAGAGATGTAATTAAAAAAGATTTTGGTTCTAATTATTTGCCAGACGAACCTCGTCAATATAAGGGTAAAGTAAAAAATGCCCAGGAAGCCCACGAAGCAATTAGACCCGCAGGGCGACAATTTAAAACTATAAAAGATATAAAAGATTCTATGGGCGCAAATGAATCTAGTTTGTATGAATTGATATGGAAGAGAACAATTGCATCTCAAATGAAATCTGCTAAACTAAAACAAACAAGTATTACTATTAAAAATCAGAATACAGAATTTAGAGCAAACGGGCAGGTGATTTTATTTGCAGGGTATATGGAGGTGTATGTAGAAGATGGAGATGATCCTAAATCACCAAATATAAATAAAGAAAATATATTACCTGAATTGAAAGAAAATGATCATTTATCATGTGAAAATTTATCTATTGACGAATCTACAACTAAGCCGCCAGCTAGGTTTACAGAAGCAAGTCTAGTTAAAGAAATGGAGGCTGATGGAATTGGGAGACCTTCAACTTATTCTGCAATTATTAATAAAATTTTACAAAAAGACTATGTTCGTAATAACAAAGGGTCTCTTACTCCAACTTTTCTGGCATTTGCAGTAACCCAATTGCTTGAAAACCATTTTACATCATTGGTCGACGCAAAGTTTACTGCTGAAATGGAAGATTCTCTAGATGCGATTGCTCGAGGTGAACAGGAATCATTACCTTTTATGAAAGAATTTTATTTTGGATCAGAATCAGATAACGGCTTATTAGCAATGCTTGATGAAAAGATAGATATACCTAAGGCTTGTATTATTCCATTAAATGGAGATGAAAAAGAACCAATTATAGCTCGTGTGGGAAATTATGGCCCATATATTCAGAAAGGCGATTTAAGAAGAAATATCCCTGATATACTTGCTCCAGGAGATATCACTATTGAGAAGGCAATGGAAATACTTAATCATGCTCCAGAAAAAGAAGATAAAGAGCTTGGGCCAGATCCTGAAACAGGACAAATAATCTTATTAAAAGTAGGTCCATATGGACCTTATGTGCAATTAGGTGATACTAAAACTAGAAAGTCTATACCTAAAAATGTTGATTTAGATAGTGTCAATATAGAATATGCTCTATCTCTACTTTCCCTCCCACGTAATATTGGGGAACATCCTGAAAGCAAAGAACCTATTTTTGCTGATTATGGTAGATATGGGCCATATATAAAAATGGGCAAACAAAATGCATCACTACGGGGTGATGAGACTCCACTGGATATTACACTTGAAAAAGCTGTCGAACTTCTTGCAAATAGAAATAAGAAAAGCTCTACATTACGATCTCTAGGCTCACATCCTGATAGTAATGAAGAAATTGTAGTAAAAGATGGAAGATATGGACCATATGTTTCTGATGGTAAGATTAACGCTTCTTTAAATAACTCCTTTGAACCTGATACAATCACTCTTGAGCAGGCAACTGAGTTAATTAATGAAAAAAGAGCTAAAGGGCCTACTAAAAGAAAACGCAAAAAGAAGAAAAAGTAATCTAACATGTCAGAATCATCCTTAGATAAAATAATTTCACTTTGCAAAAGAAGAGGATTTATATTTCAGAGCTCTGAAATATATGGAGGATTTGGAGCGGTATACGATTATGGTCCATTGGGTGTAGAATTAAAAAATAATATTTCTCACTCCTGGTGGAAATTTATGACACATAATCATGAAAATATTGTTGGTCTGGATAGTGGTATTTTCATGCACCCAAAAATATGGGAGGCATCTGGGCATGTTGATGCCTTCAATGACCCATTAGTTGATTGTAAACAATGTAAAGCCCGATATCGTGCTGATGAACTTATTAAAGAAGATTTTATGAATGCAAATTGGGCTGAAATTCAATGTCCTAAATGTGGTACTACTGGTAACCTAACAAATCCACGTCAGTTTAATTTAATGTTTAAAACAAATATTGGGCCTATAGAATCGGAAAGTGAAACTGCTTACTTACGGCCGGAGACTGCTCAAGGAATATATGTAAATTATTTATTAGTACAGGGCACCATGCGACAAAAAGTTCCTTTTGGAATTGCACAAATAGGAAAAGCTTTTCGTAATGAAATAGTTGCGCGAAATTTTATTTTTAGGACAAGAGAGTTTGAACAAATGGAAATGCAATATTTTGTTAAACCTGGCGATGATGATAATGCAATGATTGATTGGAAAGAAAAAAGATATAATTTTTATATTAATGAGTTAGGGATAAGTGAAGATAAAATTCGTTTTCAGCAACACGGCAAGGATGAATTAGCACATTATGCAAAAGAGGCTTGGGATATAGAATATGAATTCCCATTTGGCTGGTCTGAAGTTGAAGGGGTCCATAATCGCACTGATTTTGATCTAAAAAGACATCAAGAATTTTCTGGAAAAAATATGCAGTATTCTGACCAATTATTAAATGAAAAATATTTTCCATATATTATTGAAACTTCAGCAGGTTTGAATCGCATGTTATTAACTGTACTTTGTGATGCGTATTGGGACGATAGTGAAAATAACCGCATTGTTATGAAAATTCATCCTAAGCTAGCTCCGATAAAAGCTGTTGTATGTCCTCTTGTTAAAAAAGATGGGCTACCTGAGATAGGGCATAAAATTGTAAGCGATTTAATGAAAAATTTTAACGTGCTTTATGATCAACAAGGATCCATTGGTAAACGATATTATCGACAGGATGAGGCTGGCACACCTTTTTGTATTACAGTCGATCATGAATCAAAGGAAAATAATACGGTTACATTAAGAAATCGGGATGATCAAAATCAAGATCGTGTAAAAATCTCTGACTTGGTTACGATCATACAAAATAGAATGGATATAGTATGAGTAATCATCTTTCTTTAAGATCTGGGAATCCTGTGCTCCGATCTGATACATTTATTAGTAGACATACTGTAACAGATAGTGGGACCATGACAATAATGGGTACTGTTAATAAAACTGCATTATGTCTTTTACTATTAATGACTACAGCAATATTTGTATGGAATTTATCTCCATCTGATCCAAGAACATCGATTCTTATGATTGTTGGGGTTTTTGGCGGTCTTATCGTTGCTTTGATAACTGCATTTAAGCGTCATTTAGCCCCTTATACAACACCAATATATGCTTTATTAGAAGGACTGGCTCTTGGCGGAATATCTAAATTTTTTGAAGTAATGTATCCTGGTATAGTTAATCAAGCAGTTTTTCTTACTTTTGGTACATTGGCTGCATTATTATTTGCTTATCGATCGGGACTTATTAAACCTACAGAAAATTTCAAACTCGGAATTGTTGCTGCTACTGGAGGAATTTTTTTTGTTTATCTTATTAGCTTTATTTTAGGAATTTTTGGGGTCAACATTCCATTAGTACATAGCAATTCAAATTTTGGTATTCTATTTTCGTTCGGCGTAGTTGTGATCGCTGCTCTTAATCTTGTCCTTGATTTTGATTTTATCGAAGAAGGCGCAGAAAGAGGAGCACCAAAATATATGGAATGGTTTGGAGCCTTTGGTTTATTAGTTACGTTGATTTGGCTTTATCTTGAAATTTTACATCTTTTAGCAAAATTACAATCTAGACGATAGGAAAATATCTACCCCCAATAATGAGGATGCTTTCCCCCTAATTGATCATCCTTTAAGTTATTAACAATAATTATCCCCCTTAATAAAAATGGTTTTTTGCATATTTTATACATAACTATTTTATGGTTTTTGTTCGAAAAGTATAAATATCCAAAATTAAAGAAAATGCATTATTTATTGACAATTTGATATTTGTTATTATAATTTAGGCTGAACTAAGGAATGTTCAGGCTACTCCACATACCTGACTTCAAATAAACAGAAGAACATTAATGCTATAAAAAAAGGAGCTAAAATGAAAAACGTCATTATAGCAATTAATTTTGTTGCCTTATTATTTGCTCAAAATGGTTCTATTTCTGGAACTGTTACCGATGCGGATGGTAATCCTTTAGCTGGGGCAAATGTCGCAGTAGAGGGAACATCAATGGGTGGCGCAACAGTTGGATCTGGTGCTTATTTAATTAATGGAGTTTCTGCTGGAACTTATTCAGTTACAGCTTCATATATTGGATATAAATCAGGGACTAAATCTGTAACTGTATCTGATGGTGCAACAGCAACTGTAGATTTCACACTTTCAGTTGATGCTCTTGAATCTTCCATTGTACTTGTTACTGGAACGAGAGCTGCTGGTAGGACATCAATGAAATCTCCATCTCCAATAGATGGTTTTGCAGAAATGGAATTAAGAAGGCAGGGTAATGGTGATTTCACTGAAACTTTGAGAAATCAAGTCCCATCCTTTAATGCAACTCCTCTAACAGGTGATGGGTCAGCATTTGTACGGCCAACGTCTATGCGCGGTCTTCCACCAGATAATATATTAGTTTTAACGAATTCAAAAAGACGTCATCGATCTGCATTAATATCTCACTTTGGTGCAGCAATGAATGTTGGTGCTCAAGGAGCTGATGTTGGAATGATTCCAACTATAGCAGTAAAACGTCTTGAAGTACTTCGAGATGGTGCTGCGGCACAGTATGGATCTGATGCAATTGCTGGTGTTATGAATTTTATTCTAAAAGATAATAGCTCGGGATATGAAGTCAACGTTACAGGTGGACAATGGATGCAAGCCCCAAATGGTCGCGGTGGTGAAACCGATCTGACATTAGCAGCAAATATTGGATTACCATTAACGGATGATGGATTTATAAATCTTAGTTTTGAATATTCTGATAGACCAGAATTATCTCGAGGTTATCAACACGCATCCGCTTCAGATGGTTATAAAGGATGGGATGCCACAGGATTTGCTTCAGATGATACTTGGAAATACGTAAAAAATAATCCAACAGATAATACAGATGATTGGCAAACTGCTATGAATTGGGGTCGTCCAATTAGTAGCGGTTTTCGTTCTGTATGGAATGCTGGCTTGAAAATTAATGACAATGTTGATGCCTATGCATTTGGGAACTATGCTGATACTTTTGGTGAATATAGCTTCTTTCTACGTGCTGCTGGAAAATCAGGAGCATTAACTGATATTCCTCTTGATCCAGCTGATCCTAGTAAAGGTAATTTCTCTTGGGGAGATACATACCCCTTAGGGTTTACTCCACGTCTAGAAGGCCATAATGATGACATCAGTTCTGTTCTTGGTATAAAAGGAAGTTCTGATTGGGGTGTTGATTATGATTTTAGTGCAAGCTACGGAAGCAATTACATGCATTATAATCTAAGAAATTCATTGAATCTCTCATGGGGGCCATATTCTCCTCATAATTTTGATATTGGTGATTTACAACAAGAAGAAACCAATATGAATGCAGACTTTTCGTATACTGTATCTGATGCAATGAATATAGCTTTTGGCGCAGAGTGGAGAGAAGAAAAATACACCATGTATGAAGGTCAAAAAGAAGCTTGGATGCCTGGACCTTGGGCAATGTCTCATCTACTTGTAAATCCAGAATCTGCTGACACATCAAATTATACTGCTCCTGGCTTAGCCGCAAATGGTATGCCAGGAACCAGCCCGGATGCAGCAGGTGCATTTGATCGTCAAAATACTGCATTTTATGTAGATGCTGAGTATGCAATGGGCGATGCGTTACTATTGCAAGCAGCTTTCCGCTCAGAATCTTATTCAGATGACAATACAACTTCTGATTTTAAAGTTGCAGGACGTTACTCTTTTGGGAATCTTCTTACGCTACGTGGTGGATACTCTACTGGTTTTAGAGCACCAACACCTGGTCAAATGAACTATACAGGTGTAACAACTTCATTTGATGGTGTTACAGGTATGCAAGTAAATGAAGGTACATTGAAACCTACAGATCCATTATGCGTTGCTTTGGGTGGTAAAGCTCTAGTGCCAGAAGATGCAGTAAACACCAGCTTTGGTTTAACTGCTAATCCAATAAGTGGTTTAAATATGACATTTGATATGTATACAGTTGAAGTTACTGGAAAGCTATTAAAATCACGCTCTATAGCAATTGAGGGCAATCCAGAATTTTCTGAATTAGCTTTCTATACGAATGCTTTGGATACAAAAACATCTGGTTTTGATTTAGTTGCAGTTTATAACCTGGATAATACAACAGTAAGTATGGCATATAACCATAATGAAACTGAAGTGTTACAACAGACTCAAGTAAATGGAGTTAATCCTGTATCAGATGGTGGTGTTGTTAATTTAGAATTGAATCTACCAAAAGATAGAATGACTATGACGCTAACACAAAATTTAAGCGATGCATGGTCTTTGATGGCTCGATTAAATTACTATGGTGAATCATGGGATGAACGTGGTGATTATGCCGCAGGTACAAAAGATAAGATTGATGCTGTTAGTTTCATCGATCTTGAAGCTAACTATCGTGTTAGCGATAATCTTTCTGTAGTATTGGGTGCTAATAATATCACAAATGCATATCCAACTGAGATTGCTACTCGCGCCTCACAAGGTATGCCATATCCACGTAGATCGCCTCTTGGTTATCATGGTGGATTTACTTATATGAGATTAATGTATTCATTCTAATTGTATAACAATTAATGATAAAAAGGCGGTGATTAGACTCACCGCCTTTTTTGTTTTAAGAAGAAATGGAATTTGTAAATTTTACATATTCTTATGAGTGAATATATACATTCTAACCTTAATGCATTGGAACGATCCGCAACTCTTGCAATTAATGAACATAGTGATAACTTAGAAAAGCAAGGTAAACATATTTTTCGTTTTGGATTTGGTCAATCTCCCTTCCCTGTCCCAGAAAAAGTTGTCGATTCGTTACAAGCAAACGCATTTAGAAAAAATTATTTATCTGTAGAAGGGTTACCAGAATTACGACAAGCAATTGCAAATTATCACCAAAAATTTGACAATATAGATATTGAATCAGAACAAGTTTTAATTGGTCCGGGATCAAAAGAACTTATGTTTTCTCTTCAACTTGCATTAAAAGGAATAACTATCTTGCCTGCTCCATGTTGGGTATCCTATTCTCCTCAAGCTAAAATATTAAATAGGGAAATAATTTTTACTCAAACTAGATATGAAGATAATTGGCAATTATTACCTTATCAATTAACAAAAGTAATAAATAATTCTAGAAGTCAGCCAAAATTATTGATATTGAATTACCCAGGCAATCCGCATGGATGTACTTTTGAAACAGAATTATTAAAAGAACTGGCAAATGTATGTAGAAAGAATAAAATAATAGTTTTGTCAGATGAAATTTATAGTCGTATTCATTATCAAGGTGAACATGTATCAATAGCAAGGTATTATCCAGAAGGAACTATTATTAGCTCAGGATTATCAAAATGGTGTGCAGCTGGAGGCTGGAGATTGGGACATTTTTCTTTTCCAAAAGAGTTGCAATATCTACAAAATGTAATGGCATCGGTTGCTAGTGAAACTTATTCATGTGTATCAACACCTATACAATATGCGGGAATAACAGCGTATGAAGATGAATCTATTGATGATTATTTATTTCATTGTAGAAGAGTTCTAGAAACAGTCGGTCAATATTGTGCTTCAACACTAATAGATGCAGGTATCAAAGTTAGAATGCCTGTAGGGGCATTTTATATATTTCCTGATTTTCAACCATTTGAAGAAATATTAAATGAAAGAAATATTTGTGATTCAAAAACTCTATGTAAGCAATTGCTTGATGATACTGGTGTAGCATTATTGCCGGGATCTGATTTTGGAAGAGAGGCTAAAGAACTGTCTGCAAGATTAGCATACGTAAACTTTAATGGGAACGAAACTTTAAGAAAAAGCATGGAACTATCAAAAGAATCGGTATTAACAATGGAACATTTATCAGAATCAGTATTAGATATTATTAACGGTATCAACGAAATAATCAATTGGATTAAATCATAAATGTTTCAAATCTTATTTCTAATAATAGGTTTATTTGTAAATCAACAATTAGCGCAAAGCCAAGATCCGATATTTGCTGAAAATGGCATGGTCGTATCAACGAGCAAACAGGCATCTGAAATTGGCATTAGAATATTAAAACAAGGTGGAAATGCCATTGATGCTGCTTGTGCAGTGGGATTTGCTTTAGCAGTTACCTCCTCATCTAATGGAAACATTGGTGGCGGTGGCTTCATGGTTACATATTTGGCTGACGGAACAGTATTTACATTAGACTATAGAGAAAAAGCGCCTGCGGCAGCTTACAGAGATATGTTCCTTGATGATAATGGGAATGTAATAAAAGATATGTCATTAAAAACTAGAGCGTCGTCTGGAGTTCCAGGAAGTGTTGATGGTTTATTGAAAGCATGGAGTAAATATGGTTCGGGAAATATATCACTCCGGGAATTACTCTATCCCTCTATTTCACTAGCTGAAAGAGGATTTAAATTAAGCGTATATGAAGCACAAACATTAAATACCTTTAAAGAATTATTTAGTAATAACGAAGCTGCAGCAAAAATATTTATACGCAGTGATAATAGAGATTGGAAAAGTGGAGATAGATTAGTTCAAAAGGATCTTGGTAAAACCCTTAAGCGTATAGCTCGATATGGTCGTAATGGTTTTTATTCTGGCATAACAGCGGATTTAATCATTTCTGAAATGGATAAAGGTGCAGGTTATATTACTTATGAAGATTTAAGACAGTATGAATCCAAGTTTCGAGAACCAGTTGCAGGAACATTCAACCAATATGAAATTATATCAATGGGGCCGCCTAGTTCTGGAGGGACTATACTAATAGAAATGCTAAATATGCTTGAGTTATTCCCATTAAATGATTTTATATGGAATTCTTCAAACTATATACATTTATTAACAGAGGTGCAGCGGAGAGCATATGCTGATAGAGCAGAGCACTTGGGTGATGCTGATTTTTGGAATTCTCCTACTAATATGTTATTGAAAAAATCCTATGCTAAAAATAGAATAAAAGATTTTTCTCCAAAAAAAGCTTCACCAAGCAAACAAATACTCCCTGGAGACCCTTATGCTTTTGAAAGCTCAGAGACAACACATTATTCTATCATTGATAAATATGGAAATGCTGTAAGCGTAACAACAACAATAAATCTAGCTTATGGAAGTGGTATAGTAGTTGATGGAGCTGGATTTTTCCTTAATAATGAAATGGATGATTTCTCATCAAAGCCGGGTGTTCCAAATTCTTTTGGTTTGGTTGGAAATGAAGCTAATTCTATTGAGCCAGGTAAAAGACCTTTAAGTTCAATGACGCCAACAATTGTATTAAAAAATAAAAAACCATTCTTGATCCTTGGATCACCTGGAGGTTCAAGAATAATTACTTCTGTATTACAAGCGCTATTAAATATTACAATTCATAATATGTCACTTAAAGAGGCTGTATCTTTACCTAGAGTTCATTCTCAATGGTTGCCAGATGCTGTTTATTTTGAAGAGAATAGTTTAAATGATGATGTTAAAGAATTATTAATAGATAATGGTCATACCATATTACCATTTAGTTATATTGGCAATGTAAATGCGATCTTAATAAATGAAAATGGCTACACTGGATATGGAGATCCAAGAGGAGAAAACACAGCTAAAGGGTATTAATTAACTGATCTTCAATTAATTGGACAAATATCGATGATCCAATTAGTAAAGCATTTTCATCAATATCAAAATGAGAACAATGATGTGGTACAGATCTAAGTTTTTTATTACTTGGTGAGGATCCTACAAAGAAAAAACATCCAGGAATTCTTTCTGCATAATAACTAAAATCTTCTCCACCCATAGATAAATATGGAAATCCGCACTTATCGCCAACTATTTTCTGTGCTGATTTCATTAGTTTATCATATGTATTTTTATCATTTACTGTTGGGGGATATCCTTCAGAATATGTGAAATCAATTTCAGCAGAGAAAGTTTTTTCTACACCAGAAATAATCTCTTTCATTCTATTTTTGATAAGTTGGCGATTTTCTTCTGTGTAAGATCTAGCAGTTCCTTTTAATACTATTTCATCTGCAATAACATTAAAATTATGTCCTCCATTAATTTGCCCTATAGTAATTACAGTGCTTTCTAAAGGGTTTGTATTTCTACTAACTATACTTTGTAAAGCAGTTATTAAATGTGCAGAAACCAATATAGCATCTACTGTGCCTTGAGGTGCAGCTCCATGTCCGCCAACACCTTTTATAGTTATGGAAAAAACATCTGCAGCTGCTAAAATGGGTCCTTCCTTCACTCCAACTTCTCCATATTGTTGATAATTCCATAAATGAATACCGTATATTTCATTCACGCTATCCAAACAACCATCTTCAATCATATAGCGAGCTCCTCCATCACCCTCTTCTGCTGGTTGAAAAATAAATCGTACATTACCATTTAATTTATCTTGTAATTGTTTAATTATAGTAGCAGCGCCCAATAGCATAGCAGTATGACCATCATGACCGCAGGCATGCATCACCCCCTCATTAACTGAAGAATATGGCAGATCACTAGTTTCCTGAATTGGTAAGGCGTCCATATCTGCCCGAAGGCCAATAGTAGGGCCATCATTTTTACCAATCAAATCTCCTACAACACCCGTTTTGCCAATTCCAGTTGATACTTCAAAACCCAAATTATTTAGATGTTTTGAAACTAATTCAGCAGTGCGGTGAACCTCAAAACCAAGCTCAGGATGCTTGTGTATATCACGCCTAATAGAAATAATTTCTTCTGCTATATCTTTTACTTCTGATCGTATATTAATTTTCATTTTAATTAAATCGCTGTGATAATTTCGGTTAATAAATTGGCAAAATCATCTTTTACCTGGGATGAAACCTCTATTACTTCTTCATGAGAAAGTGGTTTGTTTATAATCCCAGCAGCATAATTTGTTATTATAGAGATAGATAAAATTCTCATATCTAATTCTGCAGCTTGCTGTATTTCTGGAACAGTGCTCATCCCAACAGCATTTCCGCCGATTGATTGAAAAAAAGAAACTTCATCTGGTGTTTCATAGGCAGGGCCCATTGTCCAACAATATGTACCTTTCGAAATTGAAATCCCAATTTTCTCTGCACAATCACGCGCTGTTATAGTAAAAGATGGATCATGATATCTTTTACTATTATATTTTTTAGGAACAGATAAGCTTTCCCTGAAAGTACAATCCATATGACTATCAATAATCATCATTTCACCAGGGGTAAGAGCTAAATCCAAAGAGCCTGCAGCATTGGTAATTATTATTCTTTTTACACCCAACAGATTAAATAATCTTATCGGTAGCGTTATTGTCTCTATATCGTATCCCTCATAATAATGAAATCTACCTTTTGCAATTATCAAGGGAACATTCTTTAGGTTTCCTATTGTTAATTCACCACTATGACCTTTCACTGTAGAAATAGGGTAGTTAGGAATATCATCATAAGAAATATAAGTAGGGTTATTTAATCTATCTGCAAATGCTCCCATTCCAGAACCTAGAATAATAGCCGTATTTGCGTTAATCTTAGCTCTTGAAAGAATATAATCTTTCATTTCTAATACATTATATTTTGATTTTTCTTTCATGATTCTAAAACGGCTAGTTGTCCACACCCGCTATTTATATCTGTTCCTTTACTCCACCGGACAGTGACTATAAAATTTCCATTATTTATTTGGTCTACAAATTCTTTAATTTTTTTTTCAGAAGGTCTTTTAAATGGCCCTTCTATTTCATTATATGGTATTACATTTACTTTACAAGGTAAATCCCCTATTAAAGTAATTAACTTATTTGCATCTGCAATAGAATCATTAATATTTTCCATTAGTACGTATTCTAGCGTTGCTAACCTCTTTGTTTTCTTGTAATAATACCAAACAGATTTAATTAAATCACTAATGGTGTGGGTTTTTGATATTGGCATTATATCAACACGCTGTTTTTGATTGTTGCCATTTAAACTGATAGCTAATTTATATTTATGCCCTTCTTCACTATACTGTTTAATTTTTGAAATAATTCCAACTGTAGATATTGTTATTCTTTGTGCACCTATATTTATTCCATCTTTATGATTGAATAAATTAGCAGCATGTATCACTTCTTTATAATTTAAAAAAGGTTCCCCCATACCCATAAATACTATATTAGTAATATATTCATCAATAGAATTGCTTATAGCCAAATATTGATCAACAATTTCTCCAGATGTTAAGTTTTTAATAAAGCCCATTTTAGCCGTAGCACAAAATTTACAATCTACTGCACACCCCACTTGAGTGCTTACACATAAAGTGACTCTTTTACCATCATACATTAGGACTGATTCAATTTTCTCCCCTGTTTTCAGCTGAAATAAATATTTTTGAGTTGATTCTGAATTAGTACCTGTTTTTTTAATATATGATAAAGGATGCAAATTATATTTTTCTAATAGAGTATTTCTAAAAACACTTGGCAATGTGTTCATATTTTTAAATGAATCAGTTTTTTGTCTATATATGTAATTGAATAGTTGTCTTCCACGAAATCGTGATTGTCCAAATTCTTCTGAAAAATCTTCCAACTGATTAAGATCCATACCAATAAGATGCGTATTTTTTCTTTTTATTTTTTCAGACATATCACACAATACCAGTTAAAAAGCTTATTATAATAAGACAATAACATTGTTTCCTTCTAGGTGTCCCTTTAATTTCGACCCTTTCTGAATATTAGCAACATAACAAATGGAAAACATATGGAACAAATGTCAGATATAAAACTAGTAAAACAACTTACAAAAACAAGAGATCAGTTCAATACTGAAATATCAAAACGCGTATTAGGTCAGCAAGAAATAATAGATCATATTCTTATAGCTTTACTTTGCAAAGGGCATACTCTTTTAGTTGGCGTACCTGGGCTAGCTAAAACCTTATTGATAAAATCTATTGCAGAATTATTGGATTTAAATTTCAGTCGTATTCAATTTACCCCAGACCTAATGCCAAGTGATATAACTGGGACAGAAATTATTGAAGAAGATCAAAAATCTGGTAAAAGAGAATTTCGATTTTTTAAGGGGCCTATTTTTGGCAATATAATTTTAGCCGATGAAATAAATAGAACTCCACCTAAAACACAAGCTGCTTTATTAGAAGCTATGCAAGAGCACATGGTTACAACAGCTGGTCAAACATATGTTCTAGAGGAACCTTTTTTTGTGTTAGCCACACAAAACCCAATTGAACAAGAAGGGACATACCCATTACCAGAAGCCCAATTAGATCGATTTATGTTTAATATAAAAATAGATTATCCTTCCCATGAAGACGAAGTTTCCATAGTAAAATCAACAACTAGCGAGGCTGATAAAAAATTAAATACAATAATAAGCCGCAATGATTTAATACTTTATCAAGAACTTGTTAGAAGAGTTCCAATTGCTGATAATGTTGTTGATTTTGCAGTTGAACTAGTTTCCAAAACGCGCCCTAAATCTGATAAGGCATCCTCAGCTATTAAAGATTGGATAGATTGGGGTGCTGGTCCTCGTGCATCACAATATCTTGTTCTTGGTGCAAAAGCAAAGGCCATATTAGAAGGTAGACCTGCCCCCGAAATAGATGATATTAAAGCGATGGCAAAGCCTGTATTAAGGCATCGTTTAATTACTAGCTTTAATGCAGAAGCTGAAGGTTTAAGTACAGATGATATACTTATTAAACTATTAGAAGAAAGCTAATTATATCAAATGGAATCTATAGATAAGCGAAAATATTTAGAGCCTGAAATGGTAGCGCGTTTAAGCAATATGTCATTAAGGGCACGGTTAGTAGTTGAAGGATATATTATTGGTCAACATAAAAGTCCATTCCACGGATTTAGCGTTGAGTTTGCCGAACATAGAACATATGGCCCAGGCGATGAGATTCGCCATGTTGATTGGAAATTATATGGTAAAACCGATCGGTATTTTGTAAAACAATATGAAGAAGAAACAAATTTACGTTCATATATATTATTAGATATAAGCAGATCTATGGAATATAAAAGTGACAAAATATCAAAACTTGACTATGGTAATTACTTATCTGCAGCTTTAGCATATTTAATGATCAATCAACAAGATGGTGTCGGGTTAACATTGTTTGATAATAAAATTAAGACATTCATACCTCCTAGATCTAAACCTAGCCATGTAAATACTATATTGAGCCATTTAGATAATATAGGATCAGGAAAAGATACAGATGTTGGAGTAGTATTACATGAAATGGCAGAAAGGATAAAAAAAAGAGGGTTAGTTATAATAATATCTGACTTATTTGATGAAGTAGAGAATATTATGAGAGGATTGAAACACTTTAGACATAATAAACAAGAAATAATAGTATTTCACATTATGGATAGAAAAGAACTTGAATTTGATTTTACTAATAGAACTAAGTTTAAAGATATGGAAACAAATGAACAAATAATAACAGAGCCATGGAAAATTAGAAAAGTTTATCAACAATCTATTCAATCATACCAAAATGAATTACGCTTGAAATGCAGAGAACAAAAGATTGATTATGTCCCTTTATTTACCTACCAAAGGCTTGATTTAGCTT
>Ga0208261_1000066_pt1 | contig 42532 bp, 46 predicted proteins | sample Knorr_S7_td_DCM__FD_185595 | JGI IMG/M metagenome (GOLD analysis project Ga0208261, IMG submission 185595) | Marine microbial communities from Southern Atlantic Ocean transect - Knorr_S7_td_DCM_ad_131m_LV_B (SPAdes) (version 3) | ecosystem: Environmental > Aquatic > Marine > Oceanic | place...
GCGCCACCTCATATCTAAACCAAAGGTCATAAGCCGATTCATCATGTCGTATCGAGGTGCAATTCGGTCGAACATTTCTTTTACGGCTATTGCTTTTTCGGAAAAAGGTGGAAGAGGATCTTTTTTTTGAAAGTATCTCATTTAATTGAACCAGATTTTTTGGTAGTCACGGCTCAACGGATGAAGGAGGAGTGTTAGAAGAGCAACGGGAAAGACAAGTGAAAAAATTGTCTCAATTCCAGGACTATGGGAGGTGAGCCTCATAGCTACAGAAAGAATAGATGCGGCAACTCCGAGGCGCCAAGCTATTTTTTTATCATTTGCTATTCCGTACCCTGCTAATAGCATCGCAATGCCTATTAAAGCAAAAACTCTTCCTCTACCTATATTGAATACACCCTCGATATAGAGCAGTGTGTTTCCAAGAACAAGCGTTTGGGTTTGGTATCGATTAATCCAACGTCGAGTTTGCACTGTTATTCCTTATTCTAGAAATTCTGTTTTTAGAGTTATATGGTCAGTTCTTTTTATCAGCCATCTTGCCGTATCAGCCGTTGGTAGCAACGGTTGGTGGAAAGATGAGAGAAACCAAGAGAGTCGTAAGTTTTTAGAGCAGGATGGTTGTCAGATTCAACGTATAGGAATACTTCGCGTATTTTTTTCTTTGACACCCATTCCAAACCTGATAATGCTAATTGTCGGCCAAGTCCTTGGTTTTGAAAATAAGGATCAACTGCAATTACGAATATTTCGCCTCTGACTGACGGTGACTTAGAAGACGGTTCGTGGAGTTTCATCCAGCAGAAACCTTTAATCTGATTATTTTCTTCAAGAATTCGGAAATCTTCATCTGCATACCACGCTTCAGACTGTGTTCTTTTTAAACTCTCTGAAGTCATGCCGCTTTGTTCTGGATGCCAATGAAAAGCAGCGTTATTTATTCTAATTATCTCTTCAGTATCATTTTCGGTGAATCCACGTGTCTCTATTTCGGAGGGGAGAGCTGGAATAGTGCGAGACAGTATTCTTAAATCGCGAAAAGGTGAGTAACCTGCGGAAATCGGGACAGCATCGTCGCTCTCGTTTGCATTCTCCACCCAGTATTCGATGTTGCCGCCTCCGGAAATTGAAATAGTTTGAGCCGCAGCCTCCAACATTCGGCGAGATCTTTCTTCGTTGGTTTCTAGAATTTTTAGTTCGAGAAGCCAAGTATTGATATGTTTTTCTGTCTCTCCGAGGTTCTTTTTTGTCAAAGTGGCATTATCAGTCCCGTCGGAAACAAGTAGTTGTTCCATTAATCAGAATGCTACTGGAGAGAATGAAAGACGATACGGTTTGAGTATGGGGAGACCGAGAACACCTAAAGGTAGGGCGCAAGAAACCCACAAGAGATTGGGTTTTGAATATCCTGATGCTAAGTGTGAATTAGATCACAAAAATCCATTCGAACTACTTGCGGCGACAATCTTGTCCGCCCAATGCACAGATAAAAGGGTTAATACGGTTACCCCAAAACTTTTCCAAGAATATCCGGATGCATTTAGTTTGTCTGAAGCTAATGAAATCACTGTTCAAGAGATTGTTAGGTCAACTGGCTTCTATATCAATAAGACTAAAAGTCTTTTAGGAATGGCTCAAGCTTTGGTTGATGATCACGAAGGAGTAGTTCCCTCCTCAATGAAAGAACTAACCGCATTGCCAGGAGTAGGCAGAAAAACAGCAAATGTTGTTAGAAGTGTTGCATTGGATCTGCCAGGTTTGCCAGTAGATACACATGTTGGACGTTTATCGCGACGAATTGGAATCACAGAAGAAAAGGATCCCGTAAAAGTGGAAATGGAGCTAAACCCTATGGTCCCCGCAGCAGAAAGAGGGTTGTTTAGTTTGAGATTGATTTTACACGGAAGGCGAGTTTGCTCTAGTAGAAAACCTGTTTGTGAAGATTGTTCATTAAGTGATTTTTGTCCAAGTTCAGAAATTTGAAAAGTTCAATTTGGTAAAAATTTTTAGATAAGTGTAATTTCTAATTATCCGGGTACCGCAACCCGGTTTGGCGAGAATCGGGTTCCCGCCACCCGCCTCGCTTGCTCAGCGCCCTTAGGGGCGCTGAGCTTTTTATAGGGTTTTGGAAAGATGTTCTAATTCTCTCAGAGCGCCGCGAAGATGACGTTCAGTCTCCAGTAGATTTCTATTGCTTGCATCTATTTCATCTTCATTAGAAGATTTATCGTTTATTTCTATTAATGCGTTGACTAAAGACTCAAGTTGAGTTTTTAACGAAGAGAGCTCTGCTTTTGAAATGATTTGCATATATAAGTTTGGATTGATCAAGAAAAATTTACAACAAAATAAATCGTTACCTGTGACACCGGCCTAGGAGGTAGCGTTATGTAATGCTTAAGCAAATTGATTTAAGAGGAAAAGGTCCAAACTGGAGGGATTTGTTACCTGTTTCAAGTGAGATTGATGAGCTTCCGATTGATTCGGTACGGGAGATAATAAGTCAAGTGCGAGATTCAGGTGACACGGCATTGCGTGATCTCACTCAAAAATTTGATGGGGTAACTCTTGATGAATTGACAGTCAATGAAAAAGACCTAGAAGACGCATACAATTCGATTTCTAAAGAATTCAAGAAGGCGCTTAATGCCTCTGCAGATGCCATTGTTAGCTACCAGAAGACTCAATTACCTGAACACACAGTGTTGGAAGATAACGGCTTATGTATTGAAACCTTTCAAAAGCCAGTTGCCAGTGCTGGGTGTTATGTGCCGGGTGGGTTGGCGTCTTATCCGTCCACTGTGTTGATGACAGCGTTAATCGCGAAAGTTGCGGGCGTCGAAAGGGTCGTCGTAACTGTTCCACCATTTAGCGAAGAAGGAATTTCAATTGAAACTTTATCTGCTGCTTTTGTGGCAAAAGTAGATGCTGTGCATCCAATAGGTGGAGCACAAGCGATTGCTGCACTTGCTTATGGAACGGAATCTGTGCGACCTGTTGATGTTATTGTCGGTCCAGGAAATGTTTATGTTTCTTTAGCTAAACAAGAGGTTGCTGGACAGGTTGGAGTCCCCGCGTCATTTGCTGGACCTTCAGAGATAATGGTGATTGCTGATTCGAGTGCTCCTGCAAAATTTGTCGCCGTGGATCTTGCTGTTCAGGCAGAACATGGCCCTGGCGGTAAGTCTTGGTTGGTAACTACAGATGAGAATTTTGCTATTGAAGTTGTAAATGAATTGGAGAATTTAGTGGAGAACTCTTCGCGTGGGGAAAACATTAAGTCAACTTTCGAGACAGGGGGCTATTGCGCACTAGTGGATGACCTGGATTCTGCAGTTGCAGTAGTTGATGCAGTTGCTCCGGAACACTTGCAAATCATGACAAATGACGCTGCAGAGTTGGCTAAGAAAGTTTCAAATGCTGGTGCAATTTTTTGCGGTAATTGGTCACCCGCTTCTCTTGGGGATTATTTAGCGGGTCCAAGTCACGTATTGCCGACTGCTGGAACTGCGAGATTTGCGGGTGCATTAACCGTGAATGATTTCATGCGAGATATCCACATCGTTACAAGTACTGAAAAAGCTTTGAATCGTCTTGGTCCGCACATATTTAATTTTGCTAGGTCTGAAGGACTTGAAAGTCATGCAGAGTCGATCCGTTTGAGAGGAGTTGAAATTGAATAAGATTCCATCACCACGGAGAGATCTTGACATTTTAGATGGATATCACTCTCCTCAACTGGATGTATCAGTGAGATTAAATACAAATGAGTCTCCATTTCCGCTTCCTGTAACTTTTACTGAGGAGCTTGAGTTTGAGATCAAAAACTTAGAATTAAATCGTTATCCGAACCGTTCAGCGAGTGAGTTGTGTCTCGCTATCGCTGAACGGGAACTTCTAAAGGAGAATGAGGTTTTCGTTGCCAACGGATCCAACGAGGTAATACAGTCAATTTGTTTAGCTTTTGGTGGGCCTGAAAGATCAGCTTTGATTTTTGAACCGACTTATGCCATGCATTCACAAATAGCAAAAATCACAGGAACCCGAGTTGTTGATGGGTTTCGTGATGCGGAATTTAAGGTCGACACAAATGTCGCGCTTGAATTAATTGAGAAGGAAAAACCTGAAATAGTTTTTCTTTGCTCACCGAATAATCCGACTGGTAATAGCGAAAGTCCAGAATTAATTAACTCAATTCTTTCTGAGCTAAATTCAACCGGAGGATTATTGGTTCTTGACGAGGCTTATAAAGAATTTTCAGAGACTTCTTTTGAGCCGACAGTAAGGGAAGAATCTAATTTAGCTTTTGTTCGCACATTCTCTAAAGTTTGGTCCTTGGCGGGTATTCGTCTTGGGTACTTACTTGCCCCGGAGTGGTGCGTAAATATGGTTAAAACTGTGTCTCTTCCTTATCATCTGGATTCAGTAAAACAAAGAGTAGGTATTTTGGCATTAAAACATAAGGAGGCGATGAAACGAACGGTTGATGTGACCAAAGAGGAGAGAAAAAAAGTTTTTGATGCATTGATTTCTCTTCCGATAAAAGTTTGGCCTTCTGAAGCTAATTTTTTATTATTCAAGCCCGAGTCGATTGATGCATATAAATTGTGGCAAGAATTAATTGAAGAAGGAATTTTGATTCGTGATTGTTCTAGTTGGGAAGGTTTAGAAGGCTGCTTGCGAGTTACGATTGGTAGCGAAAACGAAAACGATATTTTTTTGGATGCAGTGAGGAAGATACTCAAATGACAGATCGCAAAGCTTCGATAGAACGAAAAACTAAAGAAACGGAAATTGAGGTCACAGTTAGTCTAGATGGAGGGAATTCTTCAATTGATACTGGAATACCCTTCTTTACGCACATGCTTGAACAATTGGCCAAACACTCAGGTATGGGCCTTTTTGTTAAATCAATTGGTGACTTAGAGGTTGATGCACACCACACGGTAGAAGATGTGGGTATCTCCATTGGAGAAGCATTTAATAATGCGCTTGGCGAAAAACTTGGCATTAGGAGATTTTCATCAGTGAGTGTTCCTTTGGATGAAGCGTTAATAGATGTAGCACTTGATATATCAGGGAGAGCTTTTTGTAATTATGAAATTGATTTTCCTGGGGAAAAGATATTAGGGGATCCACCTTTTGACCCACAATTAATGGAGGAGTTCTGGAGAGCTTTTACAGCGGCATCAAAAGTAACACTTCATATTTCACTGGTAAGAGGGAAAAACACCCATCACATTGTTGAAGCTACATTTAAAGGCGTTGCGCGAGCCTTACGGGATGCAGTGAAAATTGAAGGTGCCGATCTTCCCTCAACGAAAGGATCCTTGTGACCCTTCGGCCATCGGTCGCGATATTTGATTACGGAATCGGAAATTTAAGGTCAGCGCAGAAAGCTCTTGAATTTGCTGGTGCGGAAGCAACTCTTACTAATGACAAGTTTATTCTGAAAGAATCCGATGGTGTGGTACTTCCAGGTGTAGGAGCATTTGGGAGATGCGCTGAAGCATTGATAGAAAGTGACTTATTTTCTTTAGCAGCGTCAATGGCTCAAGAAGCCGCCTCAGGTGGTAAGCCGTTTTTAGGGATTTGTATAGGTATGCAACTTTTATATAACGGAAGCGATGAATCTGTCGGAACAAGTGGTCTAGGAGTTATCAATGAGCAAATTAGATCCATTAAGGGAGACGTAAAAATTCCTCAAATGCAATGGAATAAGTTGAATTGTGACTTTACACATCCGATGTTTAAGGGAATTGAAGAAGATCCGTGGGTATATTTTGTTCACGGCTATTCAGCACCATTTACCGAAGAAAGTGTAGCTTCCTGTGATTATGGCACTGATCTCAATGCCGCTATTGCTTCAAATAACTTATGGGCTACACAATTTCATCCTGAAAAATCTGGAAAAACCGGTATAGCAGTTCTAAAAAATTTTTTATCTATATTAAAGAGCGATTAGAAATGAAGAAAAAACTGTTTCCTGCTATAGATCTCATTGATGGTAAATGTGTTCGCCTTTTACAAGGTGAATACTCGAATGAAACTAAATACAGCGAAGACCCTATTTCGCAAGCCTTATCTTTTCAAGAAGAAGGTGCTTCGTGGCTTCATGTTGTTGATCTGGATGCAGCTAGAACAGGAATAGCTAATAACGCTTCAATAGTGGAAAAAATTGCTTCTAGATTGGAGATACCTGTGCAAGTAGGGGGAGGTATTCGTGACATAGAGTGTGCCCGCTCACTCTTTGAATCTGGCGTTACTCGCATTGTTATCGGTACAGCAGCTACAGATAACCCATCTTTAGTCGAAGAGGTAGCTTCAATTGGCAGGGTGGCTGTTGCTGTTGATTTGAGAGGTGACAAGGTTGCCGTTCATGGGTGGAAGACCGAAACAGATTTATCTTATGGAGATCTTTTTGAAAGTTTCGAGAAATCAGGTATTGATGCGTACATCGTTACACACATCGAGAGGGATGGTACTTTAGAAGGCCCAGACATTGATGCTTATAAGAACATTATTTCATCAACTGAAAAGGATGTTATCGCTTCGGGCGGTGTTGGCTCTACTGATGACCTCAGAGCCTTGAGTGGAATAAATATTAATGGAAGAAATCTCAGTGGTGTGATAGTAGGACGTGCTTTTTACGAACGTAAATTCTCTCTACTGCAAGCTATTGAAGCTTTTGAATCACAATGAGAACGATACGTATAATCCCTTGTTTGGACGTTGACAAAGGTAGAGTTGTTAAGGGTATTAATTTCGTTGATTTGCGGGATGCGGGAGATCCGGTTGAGTTAGCTTCCGCTTACAACGATCAAGGCGCTGACGAAATAGTTTTTTTGGATATTACTGCTTCTTCAGATTCTCGCGAAACGCTACATGAAGTTGTTAGAAGAACGGCTGAAGAAATATTTATACCTTTTACTGTTGGCGGGGGTATCCGCTCTGTCGAAGATGCAAGACAAATTCTGCGACTTGGAGCGGATAAAATATCACTTAACACGGCAGCAGTTATTAGACCAGATTTGATAAGTGATATAGCTAAAGAATTTGGTAGTCAATGCGTGGTCGTAGCTATTGACTCAAGACGAAGTGATAAAACCCCTTGTGGATTTGAAGTTTTTACTCATGGAGGGCGAGAGGCGACTGGTTTATGTCTGCTTGAGTGGGTGCGTCAGGCTGTCGGAGAAGGCGCGGGCGAAATTCTTTTAACCTCGATGGATAGAGACGGAACAAAAAATGGTTTTGATATTGAAATGCTTAAAGCAGTAAGCCAAGAAGTGTCAGTGCCACTAATAGCCAGTGGCGGCGCAGGAAATTCGAAAGACATGGTAGATGGAGCATTATTAGGTAAAGCTGACGCACTCTTAGCTGCATCAATCTTTCATTTTGGCGAATTAACAATTTCTGAGGTAAAAAAAGAATTGTTAAAAGCCGGTTTAACTGCGAGAGGCGCTTAATCAGGTTGGCGATACCGTAACTTCTGTGAATGATTCAAAAGTAGTTAAGATGCCCGGCCCTAGTGAAGATGAAGGTCTTCCAATAAAAATGCTAAATGATCGAATTTTAGTCCAGATAGACGACGAGGATGGCGAGAGAAGATCAACAGGAGGGATACTAATACCTGCAACTGCCCAGATGGGGAAGCGTTTAGCCTGGGCTGAAATAGTTGCTGTGGGGCCCAATGTACGTTCGATGGAAGTTGCTGACAGGGTCCTTTTCAATCCAGAAGACAGGTATGAAGTTGAGGTGAGGGGTCTCGACTATATTATTTTGCGAGAGCGTGACATTCACGCGGTTGCATCCAAACGTCTAGAAGAAGGCAGCACAGGGCTTTATCTGTAATATTTATTTCATTTTTACGCTCTTGGAATCATAGACTTGTGTCATGGAATCTCAAAAAGGTAAGTCATTCAATATAGACGAGGAAGAAATCTCGCGTATCAGTTTTAATTCTGAGGGTTTAGTTCCTGCAATCGTTCAAGAGGAAAGTTCGGGAAAAGTTTTAATGATGGCTTGGATGAATGAGGAATCCCTCAGAGAGACTCTTTCTACCGGTAGAACATGGTTTTGGAGTAGGAGTCGTCAGGAGTATTGGTGTAAAGGTGAAACGTCCGGTGACAGGCAATTTGTTCAGAACGCCTTTTACGACTGTGATTGCGACACGTTACTTTTTTCAGTAATTCAGGAAGGTAAGGGTGCTTGCCATACAGGCGAGTTCACCTGCTTTTTCACCCCCTTTGGTTCTAGTGCAAACTAATTTAGCGATTTCACCAACTTTCACTGAGTTTCAGCGAATGGCTGGAAAATATAACGTAATTCCCGTTTGGACCGAGATTCTTGCTGACCTTACAACTCCCGTAGCACTTTTTAATCGTTGCATTGGAGATAATGATGGCTTTTTGCTCGAAAGTGTTGAGCGAGGGGAGCATTGGGGCCGATGGTCTTTTATAGGAGGTAAGCCCTTAGCAACAATTACTAAAGAAAGTGACGAGATTCATTTAGAAGGTTCGTTGCCAGTTGTGCTGGATTCGAAAATGAGTTTGTTAGAAATTTTAAGCGATTTATTGGACGTATTTGAAACTCCACCTATTGATGATTTCCCTCCATTGCATGGTGGACTAGTTGGATATTTGGGTTACGACATAGTCAGGGAAGTAGAAAATCTGCCTCATGTGCCTACTGATGACAAGCACTTGCCAGATGCGAAACTTTCGGTAATAGGCGATCTGATTGCGATCGACCATTGGAAGCAGAGAGCTTTTTTAATTTCTAACATTTTAATTACCGATGAAGGAAGTGAAATTTCTCTGGAAGAAAAGTACCAAAATGCGATCAGTCGCTTAGAGGATTTGGCGGATAAAGGAGCTGTAGGTTCAGAGGAACCTTTGATGTTCCCTCCTCCTTTCGATGAAGATCTACCGGAAGCTATTTCAACTTTTCAAACAGACCAATTTTGTTTAGCTGTAGAAGCCGCAAAGGAACACATAATCGATGGAGATATTTTTCAAGTAGTTTTGTCGCAAAGGTTTGACGTGCAGCTCGATGCAGACCCTTTTGATGTATATAGAGTTTTACGGCAGATAAATCCTAGTCCCTACATGTATTTCTTTCGTTATGACGACTTCACAATTGTCGGAGCTTCTCCCGAACCAATGGTGCGTTTAATTGAAGGAAAGGTTATTTCACGACCCATAGCAGGTACTAGAAAAAGGGGGAAAACTGAACAGGAAGACCGTCTTCTTGCCTCTGAGTTAAAAGAAGATCCGAAGGAATTAGCGGAGCATGTAATGCTTCTTGATTTAGCTAGAAATGATGTGGGTCGAGTAGTCGAATTTGGAAGTGAGAGAGTTGACGAGACTATGACACTAGAAAAATATAGTCATGTTATGCATCTGACAAGTCAGGTGTCTGGCGATCTCCGGAATGACATAAGTCCAATTGATGTTTTAAGAGCGACTCTGCCCGCTGGAACCGTATCGGGTGCTCCTAAAGTTAGAGCGATGCAAATAATTGATTCTCTCGAACCTACAAAACGCGGTCCCTACGCAGGAGTTGTCGGTTATTTTGATTTTTCGGGAAATATCGATACAGCGATAACAATAAGAACAATGATCGTAAAAGATGGAGTCGCTTCGGTTCAGGCCGGAGCTGGAATAGTTGCGGACAGCGATCCTCACGCTGAAGACCGAGAATGCCGGAACAAAGCCCGTGCACTACTGGGAGCAATACCCGCAGCTCGAAGAATGTCAAGCCAGCGTAAAAGTCAAAAGTAAGCTCGCTTTGTATAAAGGTGATTTGATTCAATGACTTACTTGCAGAAAATTTTAGATTCCCATCGTCTAAAAGCTAAAAATGATAATCGAAGCTTTGAACTGTTGTACGAGAAGGCAAGTGAAAGCGTTCCGACTAGGGGATTCAAGAAAGCGTTAACAAAGCATTCTAGAGAAGGGATAGCTGTAATTGCAGAGATTAAGAGAAGGTCTCCATCAAAAGGTAATTTATTCGCGGATCTTGACCCAGGAGTATTAGCTGCAGAATATGAAAGTGGTGGAGCGGCTGCAATTTCTGTCTTAACAGACAAAGAAAATTTCGGCGGTTCGGATGAAGATTTAATAGAAGCATCAAAAGCGATAAAAATACCCGTTTTGAGAAAAGATTTTACAGTTGATCAGCGTGATATTTGTGATGCCCGAATAATGGGAGCAGATGCTGTTTTGTTGATAGTTTCTGCTCTTGATCGGGCTGAACTTAAAGATTTTTTGGAACTATCAATAGAACTAGATTTGGATCCATTAGTTGAAGTGCATGACGAGAAAGAACTAGACGAGGCTCTATCGGTTGGAGCGAAATTAATCGGAGTGAACCAAAGAGATTTGAAATCATTTGATGTTGATCCATTAAAAGCTGCTGATTTAATCTCAAAAATTCCGGGAGATGTTACAGCTGTAGCGGAGTCCGGTATCGATGGAGGTAATAGTGCGCGTAATCTTATGAGAGTTGGATATTCAGCATTATTAGTGGGGGAGCTATTGGTCAAGTCGAATGACCGCATGAAAACGCTCTCTGAACTCACTAATAAATTTGATGGAAAAATGACGAATGATACGGGGGAGTGAAAATTTTTGTAAAAATTTGTGGCATAACCAACAAAGAAGATGCATTTTTAGCTGTTGATCTGGGCTGTGATGCTCTTGGGTTTAATTTTATTCCCACCTCAAAAAGAAGAATAGAAATCGAGTTTGTAAAAAATGTTGTAAAAGAACTGCCAAATGAAATTATGAGTGTTGGAATCTTTAGCGATTTCCCTCCCCAGGAAGTATTGAGAATAGTTGAAGCAACAGGCATTAATGCTGCACAAATGCACGGAAACGAAACTTATCAAGACTGTCAGTTCCTCGGAAAGAACGTTCCTTTCACTATCAAAGCTCTTGCCGCTGGTTCGCCAGATCTAATAAATTTTGAAGATTTTGGTGTAGATTTTTTACTTCTTGATTCGGAGACTCCTGGCGAAGGAAAGAAATTTGATTGGGACACATCAACGGATTTCCTAAACAACGAAAAATTATTTTTGGCCGGTGGATTGAATGTAGAAAATCTGCTTGCTGGGATTGAAAAGTTTTCTCCATATGGTGTTGATGTTGCCAGTGGAGTTGAATCTGAACCTAGACGGAAAGACCCTGAACTGCTAAAAAATTTTATTGAAACCGCAAAATCAACTAAAGCAAAATAGATTAATATTTCTAGACTGGACTTTATGAGCTTAAAAAATCCCAATGAAAAAGGAAGGTTTGGACCTTTTGGAGGACGATATATCCCAGAAACCTTAGTCCCAGCGTGCAACGAGCTTGAGAAATCTTTTATTGATGCATGGAGTGATGATTCATTTCGGAAAGAATTAGATTCCCTTCTTGCTGACTATGCTGGTCGACCTTCACCTATTACAGAGTGCTTTAATCTTTCAGCTGAGCTTAATTGTAGATTGTTGTTAAAACGGGAAGATCTCAATCATACGGGCTCTCACAAAATAAATAATGTTTTAGGGCAAGCTTTACTTGCTAAAAGGATGGGAAAAAAACGTTTAGTGGCGGAGACAGGCGCTGGTCAACACGGAGTAGCGACAGCAACGGCCGCTGCTCTTCTAAACATGGAATGCTGTGTGTACATGGGTGAGGTAGATGTACAAAGGCAAGAGTTGAACGTATTTCGAATGAAATTATTAGGGGCAGAAGTAAAGAGCGTCGAATCCGGAAGTAAAACTTTAAAAGATGCAGTGAACGATGCAATGCGCGATTGGGTTGCGACTGTTGAAGAGTCCTACTACTGCTTAGGGTCAGTGATGGGTCCACATCCTTATCCGTGGATGGTCAGAACATTTCATGAAGTTATCGGAACAGAAGCAAGGAAGCAGTCAGAAGAAATTCTTGGAACTGTCCCTGATGTTGTTTGCGCGTGTATTGGCGGAGGATCCAACGCTATAGGTATTTTCTCAGGCTTTGTTGATAGCGATGCAGAACTGATCGGAGTTGAACCAGCCGGTGGAGCTGCAATCGGAAGAGGTGTTCCAGGCGTAGTGCATGGGATGGAGTCGTTTTTAATGCAAGATGAATTTGGTCAAGTTTTAGAAGCAGAATCAATAAGTGCCGGATTGGATTATCCGGGCGTTGGCCCTGAACATAGTTACCTTTCATCAACTGGAAGAGCACGTTATGAATCTGTTACAGATGCTGAAGTAATAGAAGCTTTTCAGTTATTGAGTCGAACAGAAGGCCTAATTCCAGCATTGGAACCAGCACATGCACTTGCATGGATTTCACGTGAACGTGAATACTTGGCTGGTAAAAGTGTTTTGTTGAATCTTTCCGGCCGGGGAGATAAGGATGTTGGGCAAATGATGGAAATTTTGAATGTCTGAGAATGCCCAGATTGAATCGGTTCTTCGAAAAAAAATGGATAACGGTAATAAAGCACTGGTCGTTTATATAACAGGTGGGTTAGGAGATGATTGGATTCAAACAATGCATTCTGTTATTGACGCTGGTGCAGACGTGGTAGAAATCGGGATTCCTTTTTCCGATCCTGTTATGGATGGTCCCATCATCCAAATGGCTAATGAGTCTTCAATGAAATCTGGCAGTACACCTGTAAGCATTCTTAGTGACTTAAGAGGAGAAAATCCTGCAGCTCCGTTAGCCGCAATGACTTATTACAATCTTGCTTACAGGATGGGGCATGAAAGATTCGCTTCCGGTCTTTCTTCCGCTGGAATATCCGGTTGTATACTTCCGGATTTACCTCTGGAAGAGTTAGACGCTTGGTCGGATTCGGCACTTAAGTCAAAGATTGAAACAATTTTGTTAGCCGCCCCTACAACACCTGATGCGAGACTTGCCGAAATATGCGAACGAAGTTATGGATTCGTGTATGCGGTAGGACTGCTTGGAGTGACCGGAGTTCGTTCTGAACTCGCTGACAGTGCAATTAAGATTGCATCTCGCTTAAAAAAAGTAACTTCGAAACCCGTTTTAGTTGGAGTAGGGATTGGTAATCCTGAACAAGCCGTCAAAGCTTCAGAAGTTAGTGATGGTGTCATTGTAGGATCAGCTGTTGTCCAAGAAATGCTCGATGGTTCTTCCCCAGAAAAGGTGGGAGAATTAGTTTCAACCTTTAGAAATGCATTGGATAAGAACTGCTAAAAATCAAGACTTTTCTAATTTGATCGAAAAAACACTAAAAAAAGCATAAATTAAGGCTTTTTTTTAAAAAAACCCCTTTAAAACAGGCTTAAATGCTTGACTTTACCTCCGAAAACGTGTCGCGTGGCGGTGTACCCAATTTGGGTACACAAATAACAAGGGAGACGGTGGATGAACAAGAGTGATTTGATCGCAGCAATGGCTGAAAAAGCCGGAGTTTCGAACAAAGATGCTGGGGCTTGCCTGGATGCTATGTTTGATGTAGTGGCAGATGCAGTTGCTGCTGGCAATGAGAAGGTCACAGTACCTGGCTGGATTTCATTTGAGCAGACAATTCGTAAGGCTAGACAAGGTAGAAATCCTCAAACCGGAGAAGCTATTAGTATTCCGGCTACAAAGGCAGTTAAGGTTTCTGCAGGGTCTAAGCTAAAGGCAGCCGCTAAGAGTGGTGGGCCTCCAATGGGAATGTAGATGTAAATTTTACATTTTTAAATTATTTCAAGGGTCTGCTGGTTTTACCGGCAGACCTTTTGAATTTGGAGGTTGTTATGAATTTGCCAAAACCTGAAGAGATAATTCCACATAGAGACCCTTTTTTGTTCTTGACTGAAGTAACAAAATTAGAAGTCCCTAAATTTGCCCAAGGATATTGGCAATTAACGGAATCAGAAGATTTTTTTTCTGGTCACTTCCCGGACTTTCCAACGTTGCCAGGTGTTTTAATGTGTGAATCGATAGCTCAATTGGGAGCGTACACGTTGCTTTCTGATTCAAATTTTGAAGGTCTATTACCTTTGTTTGGAGGTGTCGATAATGTCAGGTTCAGACGTCGCGTGTCTCCCGGTGAGCGATTAGACCTTTCAGTGGAACTTTCGAGGATCTCAGCGCGTGGCGGTAAAGGCAACGGTAAAGCTTACGTGAATGGGGAACTGGCTTGTAATTGTGATTTGATGTTTGTTTTCACTCAGCTTGATTGACTTAAGCGGGACCAATAACCAGACAGCCGTTATGTCCACCAAACCCGAAAGAATTTGAAATAGCAGGGGATGGGGTCCAAGGAATAGGCTGACCATGTACAAGATTTATTTCTGGCATTTCCGGATCAGGATTAGTAAATCCAGCAGTTGGCGGTATGAGTGATTTCTGCATAGCAGCAATCACTGCCACAGCTTCAATAGCGCCTGCCGCGCCGAGCGTATGGCCAGTAATTCCTTTAGTGGAGGAAACTAATGGTCCATTATCACCGAAAACTGAATTTATTGCTTGAGCCTCACCCATATCATTCAACGGTGTTGAGGTGCCGTGGGCATTTATGTACGCAATCGACTTAGGTTCCAAACCGGAATCATCTAGAGCTAGCTCTATACACTTTTTAGCGCCCGAACCTCCTGGGGCTGGAGCTGTAATGTGGTGTGCATCAGCATTGCTAGCGCCGCCTAGTATTTCAGCGTAGATTTTTGCTCCTCTTGCTTCAGCCATTTGCTTTTCCTCGAGAATAAGTATGCCTGCACCTTCACCCATAACGAATCCATCGCGATCTCGGTCAAAAGGTCTAGATATCCCTTCTGAAGAAAATGCGGTCATATTCGTAAAACCTGCAATCGAACTGGCGGTAAAGGCCGCCTCTGTTCCACCAGCAATTACAACATCACATCTATCGGAAGTAATTAGACGAGATGCATTAATTATCGCGTGTGTTCCTGCAGCGCATGCTGTGCAAGTATTTTCAGCGGGGCCTTGAAACCCGTATTTCATAGAAACTGCTGCTGTGGCAGCATTAGGCATCATCATAGGAACAAGAAAGGGAGAAACGCGTCGTGACCCTTTCTCTAGCAGAATACCGATTTGTTCTTCGAGAGTTTCTATACCACCTATACCAGTCCCTATGAAAACGCCTGAACGATCTGACTTAGCGGTAAGTTCACCAGTCTGCTCCATAGCCATATGTGCAGCTGCTATAGCAAATTGAGTGCAACGATCAGATCGGCGAGCCTCTTTTGCATTCTCGAAATAGATAGTTGGATCGAAATTTTCAACACGCCTATCGCCTGAAGGCGGGTTACTGCAAAGACCCTCCCAGAAGGATTCGATTCCTATGCCACAAGATGAGACGACGCCTAATCCCGTAACTACGACCTTTCGGTTAGTCATTACAGTTTGCTTGTAATTAACTCAAAAGCCGATTGGATCGTTTCGATGCCCTCTAATTCTTCTTCTTCTACAGTCACACTAAACTCTTCTTCAAGCGCCATAACTAATTCGACTAAGTCAAGACTGTCGGCATCAAGGTCATCGGCAAAATTTGCCTCAGGTGTCACCTGTGCTTCTTCAACTGATAACACTTCAACAGCACATTTCTGAAATCTAGCGAAATTGTCGTCACTCATCTGAACTCCTTATTTTCAACTGCCAACACAACAATAGAGGGTTACTTAACTTCTACCAAGCTTATTAAGCAAGGTTTATCCCATGTAAAGGCCGCCATCAACTGGGATGACGCTGCCTGTGATATATGAAGCATGTTCAGAGGATAAAAATGCGATAATTTCAGCAATTTCTTCCGGCTCTCCTAACCTGCCAAGTGGGATCGATTCGATGTATTGGGTTATTTGATCATCAGATAATTTTTCTAGCATGTCTGTTTTGATAGCTCCAGGCGCAACAACGTTCACCGTGATATTACGTGATGCATATTCCTTAGCTAGGGAACGACTGAGTCCTACTAAAGCTGATTTGGATGCAGCATAACTACTTTGACCGATTTGGCCTGTTCGACCCGACAGGGAAGAAATAAAAATTATTCGTCCCCATTTGTTTCTCATCATCCCTCTCAACGCATTCTTTGCTGTCCTGAATGAACCGGTTAAATTTGTGTCCAAAACTTCAGAAAAGTCAACATCGCTTGTTCTAGCTGTAAGTGCGTCACGAGTTATGCCAGCATTTGCAATCAGAATTTCCACTGTGCCTAGAGTTTCTTCAACTTCTTTATAGATTCTGTCTATGTCCTCTTGCTTGGTGACATCGCATAAAAAAGAGTGAATTCCTAGCTCTTCCATTCCAGTAGGTGGAGTCTCGCGATAGGTGATTGCAACTTTGTTGCCTTTTGAGGCAAATACTTTTGCAGTTGCAAGACCAATACCTCTATTCCCACCGGTTATAAGGACTACACGTTCCATATGTTCCCTTTGTTTTACTTGAAGAAAGACTAGTTTATGAATGCCTATTGATCATGTTACACGTAGCCAAGCAATAGGTTGACTGGCTGTTAATCGTTCATCAGGTAAAGCGATCCAGCCCATAAGCTCACCTGAGAAGGGAGAGTGAATCTCAGTATTTCCGACGCTTCCAAGGAGTTCACCGTTAGAAACCTTCTGACCAATTTCTAAATTCGAAACAGGCTTAAAAAGTCCAGCAGAAGGGCTAACCACGAGTCTGTCCGTTGAGAAGAGGTGCTCACCTTCGTGGCCAACTCCAGATTCATTCTGAGTAGGTGAAGTAGGGGCGATTAAATCAAGTAACTGATCCAAGTCGCTTGGTTCGTTGATACTTAAACGTTTTGTATTCGGGTCGGCTCGTTTTGTTAGACCGGTAAGTACTTTTCCTGGTCCTATCTCGATAAATGTAGAGAAGTTCATCGTTAAAAGTGTTGTTAATGTTTGCGTCCATCTCACAGGACTACACAGCTGAGCTGATAGAAGTGCTCTCCACGTTTCTGGGTTTTCATGAGCCACTCCGTCGACATTGGCTACCACGATTCCAGAGGGAGGTCTTATATCAGTTTTTTCTATCGCTTCAGATAGTTTAACTCGTGCTGAATTCATTAAGGGAGTATGAAATGCTCCGGATACCGATAGTTGGGTAACTTTTTTCGCTCCCATTTTTTTTGATAGTTCACTTGCTTTTTCTATCGCTGAATTGGAACCAGCTATAACGAGTTGACCGGGAGAGTTATAGTTAGCCACCCAAACTTCATCATCAACTTCAGCACATACATCTTCAACGTCACTGTCCTTGAGGCCAAGGACAGCGGCCATGGTTCCAGGATTTTCTTCAATAGCATTTTTCATCGCATTTCCTCTGATGTTTACAAGTCGTGCTGCATCAAAGAAATCAAGAGCGCCTGACGCGGTGAGAGCACTATATTCGCCGAGACTGTGCCCTGCATGTCCTGTCGAGTCGAGACCGAGCCGTTCAACAGCGTCGAGGATAAGCATGCTTAATACGAATGTAGAAAGTTGGGCGTTTTGTGTTTCGCGTAATAGCTCATCATCCGCATTAATAAGTAAGTCGGCCAAGTCTACATTTGTGGCGTCTGATGCTTCCTCTATTAGTTCCCATGAAGGGTGATCCAACCAACTGGATCCCATACCAGAAAATTGTGAGCCCTGACCTGGATATGTAAAGACGATCATTTCAACTCCTCTTGTACAGGATATTTTGCCTTATAAGTGGGAAAAGCGGGTAAAAACATTAAAAAACCTGAAAAGAAGAGTTCTCTACTTATTGCTAAGCCTGCAATTCTGCTAATAATTACTGAAAATGTTAAATACTTATTTTTAAGTGCTCTAGTTGTAGTTTTCACAAGAGTGTAAAAATGAAATGCTTATTAGATGGTTTAAGTATTTTTCTCTCCTAGCTTAAGATAACGATGAAAAGTAATTTGATTTATAACGAAGAACTACTTACGGGTAAAACTGCTCTTGTAACCGGTGGTGCTAGCGGACTTGGTCGCTCTATTGCGGTTGGCCTGAGTCAAGTAGGAGCAAACGTAATTATTGTTTCCCGACAAGAAGAAGTGTTGGCCAAAGCAGCGAAAGAGATTTCCGACGAAACCGATCGCGAAGTCACTTATGACGTCGTTGATATTCGTGACATCGAGTCAGTTGCTCAATTATCGCAAAGGCATGAAAACATAGACATTCTTGTGAATAACGCTGGCGGACAGTTTCCTCAAAAAGCTAGAGATTTTACTCCCAATGGTTGGCGTAGCGTGATAGATCTCAACTTGAACGGGACTTGGAACATGACGCAAGCATTTGGTAACAAAATGCTTGAAGGGGTTGGGGGGTCAATATGTCAAATAATTGCAACTGTCGGGCGCGGTATTCCTGGAATCGCGCACAGTGCAAGTGCGCGGGCGGGTGTATTGGAACTAAGTAGGACATTGGCATTCGAGTGGGGTCCAAAAGTGAGAGTTAATTGCGTAGCACCAGGTCAATTTAGAACAGAAGCTTTCGACTCCACTTATGAAGATGGAGTGGGGGATGGGTTTGTGGAGCAACCATTGCCTAATATTGGAGATGTTAGAGACATAGCAAACGGAGTAATTTTTCTGGTATCCCCTGGTGCACGTTTCATAACAGGAGAGGTTTTATATGTTGATGGAGGTTTAATACTCCAGGGTCCCATGTCAGCACTGCCTGCCGACGGGTATCCGGAAAGAGAATGAGTTATGGACTTCAGGATTTTTATAGAACCTCAGCAGGGAACTACATATGATCGAATCCTTGCGTTGGCTACACATGCAGAAAGTCTTGGGTTTAATGGATTTTTCACTTCCGATCACTATCTGAAAATGGGTGCGTCTGATGGATTGCCAGGTCCGACAGATGCTTGGACAACATTGGCTGGGCTAGCTCGCGATACAAGTAATATCCGCTTAGGTACTTTGGTATCTCCAGTTACTTTTCGACACCTTGGCTCATTAGCTATTAGTGTTGCTCAGATCGACCAAATGAGTGAAGGTAGGGTTGAACTGGGTTTAGGGGCAGGTTGGTATGAAGAGGAACATAAAGCACAAGGACTACCTTTTCCAGATATTGCTACTCGTTTCGATCTGCTTGAAGAATCACTCGAAGTATTGAATGCTATTTGGAATTTAGAAAAAGGGGAATTTTTCAATTATCAAGGTAAAAGAGTTCAGTTTGAGAATTCAATGGGGCTACCTAAACCTAAACAGGAACCTGGCCCGCCAATCATAATGGGAGGGATAGGTCAGAGAAGAACTCCTAATCTGGTCGCGAAATATGCATCTGAGTACAACACTCCCTTTGTGTCACCGGATACTTTTGCCTCTCTCGTAGGTGTTGTTAAAGATAAGTGCGTGGAATTAGGCAGGAACCCAAAGGATCTGATTTATTCATGTGCGCAGGTATTTTGTTGTGGGGATGAAGAAACGATTTTTTCGAAACGCGCTCTTACTATTGGAAGAGAAGTGGGAGAACTGCGCGTGAATGGATTAGCAGGAACTCCAGACGAAGTAATAAGACGCGCAGAAGAGTTCAAACAAAATGGGTGTGATCGTTTGTATTTACAAATACTTGATGACTGTGATCTTGAACATTTAGATCTTGCTGCGGAAATTTTTCTAAATTAGACGGTTGTCTATATGCAAAACTTTAAGTTGTTAAGCCATTTATTTGTAAACGACGAAGAAAGAATTGAACAGATGGTCCGACAGAAATCAGAAACCACACTGTTCCCCACCCGATAGTTCCACCTAGAAGTAAACCGACAATCACGCATGAACCCTCTATGACAGTTCTAGCTTTCCAAATCGCTACACCTCGACGATTAAAAGCTGTCATCAGGCCATCTCGAGGTCCGGGGCCTAGATTTGTTCCGATGTAGAATCCAGAACCTAGAGCGACAATAATTGGACCAAAAAGGGTAGCTGTGACTCTTGGAAATAGACCTGTAATCTCACCAAAGATTGACAGAGTAATGTCGACAACTAAGCCAATTACTAAAACATTTGCCACTGTACCTATCCCCATTGGTTCCTTTAAAAGAAAAAGGAAAAAGAGGATAATTATTCCGATACAGATGATTGTTGTTCCGATGCTTAAAGGGGTTCGTCTGGAAATTCCCTGATGAAAAACTTCCCATGGGGAAACACCAAAATTTCCGACGACCACCAGAGCTAGGCCGAATCCAAAAAGTATTAGTCCGAAAATAAGCCGCGTGAAAAGAAAGAGTGAGGGTTTCGGAAATGACATGAATCAATGGTATTGAAAATATCTTCTCTTCACGATTAGAAGTCCTGGGAGTTATTTGTCTCAGCGTTTGTAATTCATTACTGTTCTTTTATGGCCCCTGATGAAAGATGGCGTAATCCTTTTCTAGCTCATAGTGAATACGCAATTGCACACGGGTTTTGTGATCAACGAGACAGCACAGATCTTTCTGGTCCGCTACCTGACATTGAAGACAAAAATAAAATTCTTGATGAAAATGATTGTCAGTATAAGTGGCTTGGGCCAGGCCACTTTGGTGGGCTTATTTCTGGATTGTATCCAGATGGAAAACGAACAATCTGGAGTAATGGGCGTGAACAAATAGTAAAACTTGACTATGAGACACTTGAAGTATTGAACACCTTTGACCTTTCATACGAACGACCTGACGAGTTATTTAGCACTCAATCCGAGTGGGAGAGTGGTGTTGCTGACTTAGATAATTTTTCTGACGAAGAGCAACTAATTCATAGCGCTATTGGATTAGCTGCTCGTTTTATGACAGGACTAGACGGCGTTTATTCCTTGTTGGACATCGATCATGTGATGTATTTAGGCCGAAAAGAAGGAGTAGTTGCATATTCCGAGAATGATCCCAGTGACCGTCATTCAGATTTAATCGAGAAAGCTCGCTGGAATAAGCCAAAAGAAATAGAAGGTTCTTTTGTGGGTATAAATATGACGCCTGATGGGCGTCTCGTATTGTCGACAGATCATGGTTGGTTGATTAGTTTGTCCAGAGACTTCACGGATTATGTCGCTGTACAAATTCCCGGCGCTGAAGGTAAGGCAGCTGAACATTGCAAATTGATGGAAATGAAGCGAGGTAATACAGGGTATGGGTGGGTACGGACGAGTATGTGTTGCGATGAAGAAGGTGGTATTTACCTTAATTCCTTAGATCACTTACATCGGGTTGTATGGAATGGTAAAAATTTCTCTTTTCTAGGTGAGGATGGGGCTTGGAGTTCTGAGTACAGAAATGGAAGTGGTAACGGCTCAGGTACAACTCCGTCTCTCATGGGAGATGATCCAAGTGAAGACCGTTTTGTTGTAATAGGAGACGGAGATGATGTTGTTAATATCACGCTTTTTTGGCGAGATTTAATACCTGAAGATTGGGAATGTTTGCCAAATGCGCCTTCGCTAAGGATTGCAGGTTTAGGACCGGCAAATATGGGTGACACAAATAGAGATAGTATTCAAACTGAACAATCAATTACCGTGGCAGGGTACGGGGCGATGACTGTAAATAATGAACCGAAATTTCGCCCTTCTTGGTTACCGGAACGTGCAAGCAGATTATTGTCATTTTTCTTGGGTCACTATCCTTCATTTACACCCTATGGGCTTCATAAATATGAATGGAACCCTGAAAATACTGAATTTACCGAAGCATGGGTAAATAAAGAAGTTAGCTCACCTAATTCTGTGCCTCAGGTCAGTATCGGAAGCAATGTTGTATACACATGCGGAACGCGTCGGGGTAAATGGACCATAGAGGTGCTGGATTGGACTACGGGAGAAAGTCTCGGGCATTGGATAACTGGTGACAGTAGGTTTAACACTCTTGGATCTGGAGTTCAGCTTGATAATGATGGTCGACTAGTTTTTGGTTCAATTTTTGGAAAGTCTCGGATTTTAAGATTACCGTTCAAGAACATGCACTCATGATGAGCGAGTAAAAGTTGAGCCGTTACAATGAGTTCGCTACATAAATAGAACTGAGTAGACCTGAAGCGGTTGGCTTCCTGTTGACTTTAGGTTCTTGCCCTGGTGGCGGAATTGGCAGACGCGAAGGATTCAAAATCCTTTGGCCGTAAGGTCGTGTGGGTTCAAGTCCCACCCAGGGTACTTCTCTTATTAATCATGGGTGCCGAAAACCTTCCCTCCGTATTCGTATATGAATTTTTCAAGTTCCTCAGGATAGTAGCCTTCGCAGGAAAGTTTCCATGTCCATGCAGTTGCTACGAGAAATGATTCCAATGTTTGGTTCGGCGCAACTAATACACTCTCATTGGCAAATGGTGAGAGTTGTTTTCGATTGAAGTTTTTAAGGTTCGGATTGTATTGAACTATCACTCCACCGGATTCAAGAAAAGCAACTTGTTCTAGATTGCTAAGTGTGTAATCATAATTTCCACCTTTAGGTGGAATAGGGTAGTGAGGCCCCGAAGTGGGCGGATTTGTTTGCCAAGTTGTTTCTGTGTTTCCCAACAAGTGAAGACTTGATGCGGGGTCTAATGCTTCCTGACGAGGTGTGTCGCAACCTGTCTTAACAGAGCATGATATTTGCAGAAAGGAAATGCTACAGATTGCTAAAATTGAACAAATTTTTCTCACATTTCAATATTGCCTTGGATAAGCGGTATTTCCTAGATAAATAGAATGAGATTGTTCCCTTAGAATAATGTCATGTTTGGAAAGTCTATAGAAAAACGATTATTGGGAGTTTCGCTTCGTATCAACAAAGAAAAAGAAGATCTCCTTGTTGCAGAAGAACAATTGATTGCTCTTTTAAATGATGCAGATGAAGCACGCATAAGATCTTTAGTTTCTGAAACACCGCTTTCTGATCATGATCGCAGGGGTACAGCAAGACAAGCTGAAAATATGGAAAGTTATTGTCAGGGAAAACGAAATGAAATTTCCAGATTAGAAGATATGCAAGATCAATTGCTTGACAAATTGAAATTAGAGAATAAGTGATGGAAAAAATTCGAGTAGTTATAGCGGAAGATGAAGCAATAATTCGTTTAGATTTGCGCGAAACTTTAGAAAATGCAGGCTACGAAGTGGTCGCTGATACAGGAAGAGGCGATGAGGCAGCGAAACTTGTCAGCGAACATAAACCAGAAGTCGTAATATTGGATATAAAAATGCCGGGTATGGATGGAATCCAAGTAGCAAGAGAAATCGCAGCAACAGAAGATACGGCTGTTGTTATACTCACTGCGTTTAGCCAACGCGAATTGATCGACGAAGCAGTAGATGCTGGAGCATTGGCGTATCTTGTGAAGCCTTACCAACAGAGTGATTTGGTTCCTGCTATTGAAATAGCGCGTCGACGGTATCAAGAAATGCGTGAACTAACCGATCAGGCCAAAACACTTGAAGATCGCCTCAAGGCAAGAAAAGTAATTGAAAAAGCTAAAGGTCTACTAATAGATGGTGCTTCATTAAATGAGGATGAAGCGTTTAGATTCATTCAGACAAGGGCAATGTCTGAGAGGAAAACAATGCTTGAGGTGGCAGAAAAAATAATTTCAGAAGGTCTTCGACCTTAATATTAAGCATTTTCATTTCATTAGGACTAGTGTCAAAACGTGTCTGATTTAATGATCATTGACGGAAACTCACTGACTTACAGGGCTTTTTTCGCATTACCTCCCGACATGGTTACGAGTAAAGGGCAGACGACAAATGCCGTATACGGCTTTGCCTCAATGCTCGTAAATTTGGTTAAGAATCAAGAACCAAACAAAATAGTTGTTGCTTTCGATAGGCCTGAAAAGACTTTTCGACATAAAAAACACGTTAGTTACAAAGCAAACCGTGATAAACAGCCGGATATTTTGTATGAACAAATTCCATTGGTGAAGGAAATGGTTTCATTGCTTGGATACACGGTCATTGACGTAAAAGGTTTCGAAGCTGACGACATAATAGCGACTTTAGCTACGATGGGCCGCGACGCCGGTGAAGACGTTGTAGTGGTAACAGGAGATAGGGACGTTTTTCAATTGGTTGAGGATCCCTATATAAAAGTTCTTTACAACAAAAAGGGTGTTTCTGATTATGCCCTCTACGACGAAAAGGGAATTCTTGAAAGGACGGGAGTAACTCCTGAAAACTATGTAAATTATGCTGCACTACGCGGCGATGCATCTGACAATCTGCCTGGGGTTCCTGGAGTTGGAGAGAAAACTGCAGCCAAACTTATAAATGCTTATGGAAACCTAGAAGGAATTTTTTCTGCAACATCAGAACAAACTCCAAAATTGAAACAAAATCTTGAAGAAAATGAAGATTTAGCACACCTTAACGCAGAGCTAATGACACTCGTTCGTGATGTTCCATTAGACATTAAATTTAAAGAACTTGAAAACAGTGAAATAAATGAGTCAGAAATAAATGATTTTTTAGACACCCTCGAACTAAACACATTAAAAAAACGATTATCAGATGCCATTGGATTCGAAGTGAATGAAAAAGATGAAAAAGAAGCTTCAAAAGACTCTTCGATAGATCTTGAGTATGAATCATGCTCAGACGAGGAAACGGCACTTAAAAAAATTGAATTACTTTCCAAGAGCAAGATTGTTGCGCTAGCTGAATCGGCCGATCGAGAAGAAAATTTGACGGGTCTAGCATTGGGAGATAATACAAGTTGTTATTGGTTGACCACCAAAGCATTACAAAGTATGAAAGTAGTTGCCGAATTGAACAAACTGCTTTCCGCTAAAGGGCCTGGAGTAACTGTTCACAACGGCAAGAAAAGTTACAGACTCTTGTCGCAAAATGGAATACTTCTAGAAAATATCAATCTGGATATCACTCTTGCCCAGCATCTTCTTGAAGGATCTGATTCTTCAGAACCTCTTTCTGAGATTCTTACGAAACATACCAACATGTTTTTCCCATCTGAAATTGAAAAAGAAGGACAACTTAATTTCGACTCGGAAGATGATCATTTGAATGAGGCGATTGTTAATGCCAAAGCGGTCGCGAAGTTAGAGGCGCCATTGAATTCTGCCCTTAACGCTCAAGGTCTGTTTGAACTGAATCGAGATGTGGAGATCCCATTGGTTCGTGTCCTTGCAGAAATGGAGACTCGAGGAATAGGGGTTGACGTAGTCGAATTAAAGAGACTAAGAGATGAATTCACTAGCCAGTGTGATGGCTTAAGAAAAGAAATCCACGATCTGGCTGGCGGAGAATTCAACGTTAATTCAACAAAACAACTAAGAGAAATCCTTTTTGAAAAATTGGCTTTGACACCAGGAAAGAAGACAAAAACCGGCTATTCAACCGATGCAGCGACTTTAGAGAAACTAAAAGATTCTCACCCAATTATCGAAAAGTTACTTTCCTACCGAGAAGTTGAAAAACTTAGATCAACATATGGAGAAGGCTTACTTTCCTGCGTAGACGAGGATAATCGGATACGCGCTACATTTCACCAAACTGTTACTAGAACTGGACGTTTAAGTTCCGACGCTCCGAATTTGCACAACATTCCCGTACGAACTGAAGCCGGCAAGGCCTTCCGAAAAGCTTTCATACCTGCTAAAAAACATTCCCTGCTAGTAGCTGATTACAATCAAATCGAACTTCGATGTATAGCTCATTTAGCTGATGTGACAGAACTCAAATCAGCATTTAATGCTGGAGAAGACATTCATACGGCTGTTGCATCTAGGACATGGGGAATCAAGCCTGAGGAAATCGACTACACCCTTAGAAATCGTGCGAAAATGGTTTCTTACGGACTCATTTACGGAATGGAAGCCTATGGTCTAGCGCAGCGACTTGACGTCCCAGTAGATGAAGCATCCGAAATACTTAAAGCTTTCTTTGATGCTTTTCCAGGCGTTAAATCCTACATGCAGGAATCAATAGAGATCGCAAGAAAAAAGGGTTACACAGAAACTCTTTTAGGTAGACGCCGTAAAATTCCTGAATTGCTTTCGAATAATTTCAATGTAAGGCAATCCGGAGAAAGACAAGCAATGAACGCACCTATTCAAGGATTAGCCGCTGACGTTTTCAAGATCGCCTTAGTGTCAATTGATCAAGAGCTCCGCAAAAAATCATATAAATCGGCGTTGGTCTTGCAAGTTCACGACGAAGTAATTCTTGAAGTTGCTACCGGTGAGATGGAAGATGTAAAAGCGTTGGTCCAAAAAAATATGGAAAACGCATACGAACTATCTGTCGAACTAAAAGTTGATATAGAAACTGGAAAAAGTTGGGCAGAAGCTAAGGGCTAAAATTGAATAATGAAGAAAAGCACCCACACTGGTTCGAGCCAATTGCTGATCATCTAGGCGCTGCATACTTACGATATTCATTTACTTATGGAACAGAAAATGAAGTTGCGCGTCTATACGAAATTCTTGAGCTTAACCCGGGAGATAGATTGTTAGACGTGGGGTGTGGGCCAGGTAGACACTCACATCTGTTAGCGGAAAAAGGAATCGACGTATTGGGAGTCGACATTTCAAAGGAATTTATAAAAATTGCAAATGGCGAAAAAAGCAAAGCCAACTTTCTTCGCCAAGATGTCCGTGAAATGAATTTCGAAAACGAATTTGATGCTGTTATATCAATGTGTCAAGGAGGTTTTGGTTTACTTTTTGATCCAACGTCAACAGTTGAAAACCCAGATATCGACTTTAAAGCCATTGAAAATATGGCTCGTGCACTAAAGCCTGGAGGAAAATTAGCTTTATCCGCTTTTTCTTCATATTTCCAAGTTAAGTACCTAAGTGACACTGATCAATTTAATGCATCGAACGGAGTGAACAGAGAAGAGACAGAAGTTGTTAATCCTGATGGCGAAAAAAAAGAAGCAGTCACATGGACAACTTGTTTTACGCCAAGAGAATTAAGATTAATGACACAAAAAGCCGGATTAGTAGTGAAAAATATTTGGTCAGTTACTCCGAACGAGTATGAGTTATTACCTTGCAATATAGAAAATCCAGAATTTTTATTGCTCGCAGAGAAAGCAAGTTGATTTAATCGGTGACGATGCCATGGGTCTCCGATAGGCTTTATCCGTCTTGAAAAAGAAAGGGAAACTCCCTTACGTATCCGCTAAAAATGAGAACAACGTGTCCGATCCGATTTCCACAATCCCACTAATTGAATCCCAGCCTATGGGATCTTTCGATAACGAAGGTGAATATAAACCTCGTGAAATAACTGCAAATGACCTAGGAGAGCTTTCTTTAGAAGATGCCTACACAGCCACAATGGTTGATATTGAAAATGGCCAAATGGTTGAAGGAACTGTCGTACGGATCGACAAAGATGAAGTTTTATTAGATATCGGTTACAAATCTGAAGGGGTTATACCACAGAAAGAGCTTTCAATACGAAATAATCTCCATGCAAACGAAGTTGTGGAAATGGGAGAAAAAATAGAAGCACTGGTCCTTCAGCGAGAAGATGCAGAAGGACGCTTACTTCTATCTCGAAAGCGTGCCTTGTATGAAAAAGCATGGGGTGACATAGAAGCTGTAAAAGAAGCTGACGGGATGGTTTCTGGAACAGTTATTGAAGTAGTTAAAGGTGGTTTAATTGTTGATATAGGACTTAGAGGTTTTCTTCCAGCCTCCTTAGTTGATCTTCGACGTGTCAGAGATCTTCAACCCCTAATCGGAACGACTGTAGATACAAAGATCATTGAACTGGACAGAAACAGAAATAACGTTGTTCTCTCGAGAAGGGCTTGGCTTGAAGAAAGTCAAAAAGACGAAAGAGAAGACTTCTTGACGAATCTGAAATCAGGTGAGGTTAGATCAGGCGTGGTCTCAAGTGTGGTCAATTTTGGAGCGTTTGTTGATCTTGGTGGAATGGATGGATTAATACACGTATCAGAGTTGTCGTGGAAGCATGTTGATCATCCAGGCTCTGTCGTTTCAGTAGGTGACGAGATCGAGGTCCAAGTTTTGGATATCGACATGAGCCGTGAACGAATCAGCCTTTCTTTAAAGGCAACTCAGAAAGATCCATGGCAAGAATTTGCTGACAGTCACCAAGTCGGCGAGTTGGTTTATGGCCGAGTTACAAAACTTATCCAATTTGGCTCTTTCGTTCAGGTTGGGGAAGGAATTGAAGGTTTAGTCCACATTTCTGAAATGTCAGCACATCATGTTGAACTGCCTGAACAAGTAGTTACCCCTGGAGAAGAACTGTGGGTAAAAATTATTGATCTTGATTTAGAAAGAAGAAGAATAAGTCTTTCTATCAAGCAAGCAGCCGAGGGCGGTGAAGTGGCAGCTGAATACCAGGAACACTTTGGCGCACACAACTACGATGATGATGGCAACTACATAGGAATTGAATCTTCAGAAGGGCAAGAAGCTTGGGCAGAATATTACAACGAACATGACCCAACGGAACCAGCTGTATCAGAAACAGAAGATTTTGAAAAAGAAGAAACTGATAATGCTGTTACCGATGAAGATCAAGCTGAAGACTCCGGAAATGAAGAAAGAACAGACGATGAGTCGACTAGCGACGAAGTTATTGCTCAAGATGAGTCCGAAGAAAAAACCACAGAATCTTAGTAACCCCAGTATTTCAGGCAGGTTAACAATTGCTTGAAATAGGACTAACTGGTGGAATTGGTTCTGGAAAATCTACGGCAGCTGCAGGTTTCGTCGATCATGGCGGTGTTTTGATAGATGCGGATCAGATAGTTCGAGATCTACAACAACCAGGTGAAAAAGTTTTTGACGAAATGGTTTCTAAATGGGGGTCAGAAATCTTGACAACAGATGGTCAGCTTGATCGTCAATTGGTGGCAAATATAGTCTTTTCTAACCCTGAAGAATTAACAGCATTAAATGCGATAGTTCATCCTGCAGTTAGAGAAGAAATGACAAATCGGCGTCAATTTCATGTAGGAACTGACAACACAGTTATTTTAGAAATACCACTTCTTGTTGAATCTGGGTATAGAAATTTTGATGCGATAGTAGTCGTCGACGTCGATACTGATACGGCAATAAAGCGGTTAGTGAAATATCGTTCTTTCGACGAAGAAGACGCACGTAATCGGATAGAAAGACAAGTTTCGCGTGAGTTAAGAACGGAAATAGCAGATTACGTAATTGAGAATAATCATTCAATGGAAGCATTCGATGAAGAAATTCTGAAATGCTGGCAATGGATTCAATCCATTGATCGACCTGAAACAGGTCGAGAGTTACCATCCTTAACCGCTAAAGAATAAATCCAATACGTTTATAGCGTTTAGGTCAGTATCATCTTTATGTGGAACGTAAGTTCAAGGTGCATGCCCCTTTTAAACCAGCAGGTGATCAACCAAAGGCAATTGAAGAATTAGCAGACGGTCTTAATGGTGGGGAACGGTTCCAAACGCTTTTAGGGATTACTGGAAGCGGTAAAAGCGCTACGGTTGCGTGGACAATAGAAGAAGTTCAAAGACCGACCTTAGTAATAGCTCCTAATAAGGCACTAGCAGCTCAATTAGCAAATGAATTTCGCTCTTTCTTTCCCGAGAATAAAGTTGAATATTTTGTTTCTTACTATGACTATTACCAACCAGAAGCTTACGTTCCCAGTTCTGACACATTTATTGAGAAGGATTCATCGGTAAATGATGAAATTGACCGATTACGTCACTCTGCTACATCTTCTCTCCTTACACGAAGAGACACCATTGTGGTTGCTTCCGTTTCTTGTATATATGGATTGGGTTCACCCGTACAGTACGAAGGCCAACTACTAGTTTTACGAACCGGAACTGAAGTTAATCAACGTGAAGCATTGGGTCGTCTAATTGACATGCAATATGAGCGAAATGACATGGAGCTAAGCCGTGGAAAGTTTCGTGTAAAAGGTGACACTATTGAAATACATCCTGCATACGAAGAAACTATATTTAAGGTTTCTTTATTCGGCGATGAAGTAGAAAAGATCAGTGAAGTTGATCCAGTCACCGGAGATTTAATAAAAGAATTGGATGAATTGGTAGTGTTTCCAGCAACTCACTACATGGCGGATACACAAGTAATGAGTCGTGCAATAAAAGCTATTGAGATAGAACTCCAACAAACTTTGAAGGGATTTGAAAAAGAGAACAAGCTTCTTGAGTCTCAACGCTTGAGAATGAGAACCGATTATGACCTTGAGATGATGTCAGAACTTGGGTTCTGTAGCGGAATAGAAAACTACAGTGCACATATCGATGGTAGGTCTCCCGGTGAAAGACCGTTTACTTTGCTCGACTATTTCCCAGACGACTTTCTTGTTGTTCTCGATGAATCCCACGTGGCTATTCCACAACTCCATGGGCAGCATGAAGGAGATAGAAGTAGGAAACTAACTCTCATAGAGCATGGTTTCAGACTCCCATCTGCAGCGGATAATAGGCCACTTAGGTTTGACGAATTCATTAACAGGGTTGGGCAAGTGGTTTTAGTATCCGCTACTCCTGGAAACTGGGAAAGAGAAAACAGCACAAGAGTTGTTGAACAAATCGTACGCCCAACGGGACTAATAGACCCAGAAGTGGTTGTGAGACCAACAGAAGGTCAGATCGACGATCTTCTTGAAATGATCTCCAAGCGTGTTGAGTCGGAGCAACGAATCCTAGTGACAACACTTACGAAAAAAATGGCAGAAGACTTAACAGACTATCTGTTGGAACAAGGAGTAAGAGTTCGTTACTTACATTCAGACATAGACACAATCGAAAGAATTGAAATATTACGCGACTTGAGGTTGGGCGAGTTTGATGTGTTGGTAGGTATAAACCTTCTAAGAGAAGGTCTTGACTTGCCAGAAGTGTCGCTAGTGGCAATTTTAGATGCCGATAAAGAGGGTTTTTTAAGGAGTGAAACTTCACTTATACAGACAATCGGACGAGCAGCTCGTAACGTTGACGGGCAAGTAGTTATGTACGCCGATAAGGTCACTGCCTCGATGAAACGGGCTCTTGATGAAACTAAACGACGAAGAGAACTTCAAACAAAATACAACAAAGAGCACGGAATAGATCCACAGACAATAAGAAAAGCAGTAAGTGACATATTAGAAATGGTCCGACCTGGTGCAGTTTCGAGCAAACCAAAAAGTAAAAATAAAAAGGCTTTAAAACTTGCTGACGAACTTTCTGATATGCCTCGTGAAGACTTAAGACGACTTATCCACACTTTGGAAGAAGAAATGAGTGAAGCAGCTGAAGAGCTTCAATTTGAATACGCTGCGCGATTAAGAGACGAAATAAAAGAATTACGGCGCGAAATTCGTGATATGCCCGAAAAAGTTTAAAAGAAAATCAAACGTGAAGTGCGTTACAGGTGTCTAGGATCGTTGCATGCCAGAAAGGTTAGTAGTCCAAGGAGCGCGTGAACACAATTTACAATCGGTTGACTTAGACCTTCCGCGCGAAAAGTTAATAGTTTTTACAGGTATTTCCGGATCTGGTAAATCTTCTTTAGCTTTTGACACTATTTATGCGGAAGGGCAAAGACGCTACGTAGAATCTTTATCTGCTTATGCGCGTCAATTCTTAGGGCAGATGGATAAGCCAGATGTTGACTTTATCGAAGGTTTGTCGCCTGCTATTTCGATTGACCAGAAAAGCTCTTCCCGAAACCCACGATCAACTGTAGGAACTGTTACGGAAGTTTATGACTACTTACGATTACTTTTCGCACGCATAGGGGTTCCACACGACCCAGAAACCGGTGAAAAATTAGCTAGGCAAACCCCGCAGCAAATTGTGGATCGGATAATGGAACTAAAGGAGGGAACAAGATTTCAGGTACTAGCGCCAGTAGTTAGGGGCAGAAAAGGTACTTATGAAACTCTTTTAGAAGATTTGGCTAGCCAAGGTTTTAGCCGAGTTCTTATAGATGGCGAAATCCATGAATTTGGTGAATCTGCTGATTTAGCTAGATATGAACAACACACAATAAAAGTAGTAGTTGATCGATTAGTGATGAAAAAGGGAATCGAAAGACGTCTTACAGAGTCAATGGAGACAGCACTGTCCTTAAGTGAAGGTGTTTCAGAGATAGAGATAGTTGATGCAACTAAAAAAGAAAATGAAGAGAACGAACTGATTGTTTTTAGTCAGCATTTGTCGCGTCCCAGTGATGGAAAATCTTTCGAAGATCTCGCGCCACGAAATTTTTCCTTCAATAGCCCTTATGGGGCGTGTACATACTGTGATGGTTTAGGAACTGTCTATGAAGTAGACCCGCAACTTGTCGTTCCGAACCCAGAATTAACTCTTACAGAAGGCGCAATTGCACCCTGGTCAGGTGGTAGAAGCCGATATTTCAAAAGGCTTATAGAGGCAGTGGCTGAACATGAGGGGATCAGCATGGAAACCCCTTGGGAAAAACTGTCCAAAAGTAATCAAAAAATCTTGATGGATAAAGGCTTAAAAGAAAGAGTGAAAGTTCGCTACCACAATCGCTTTGGCAGAGCACGAGTTCATAATGCTCGTTTTGAAGGCGCTATCCCATATTTAAGAAGAAGGCATCAAGAAGCAGAAAGTGACAGTCAGAGGGAACAAATCGAAGGGTATATGAGACAAGTTGACTGTCATGAGTGCGGGGGGGCACGGCTCAACCCACTTTCGCTTGCTGTGACAGTAGACGAGCACTCATTAGATGACATTTGTCGGCTTTCAATTGATAAAGCCTTTACAGTTCTTTCTAATCTGAAATTAAATGACCGTGAAAAAATCATTGCTGAGCAGGTCGTTAAAGAAATAAATTCACGGCTACGGTTCTTACTTGATGTCGGGCTCGAATATTTAACATTATCTCGATCAGCAGCGACACTTGCAGGAGGCGAAGCACAAAGAATCAGGCTTGCTTCTCAAATAGGGAGTGGATTAGTTGGTGTACTTTATGTTTTAGACGAGCCATCAATTGGTCTCCATCAGAGAGACAATCAACGATTGATAGAAACCTTGTCTCACTTAAGAAATATCGGCAACACTGTGATTGTCGTCGAACACGATGAAGAAACTATTCGGGCAGCGGATCACGTTGTAGATATCGGGCCAGGCGCAGGAGAACATGGGGGAGACGTTGTATATTCCGGCGATGTAAAAGGTCTTGTTACTTGTAAAAAATCTTTAACCGGACAGTACCTTTCTGGAAGCAAACTTTTACCGGTTCCGAATACAAGGCGTCAAACGAATGGTTCATTCGTAAGTATTTTAGGAGCACGTGAAAACAACTTAAAAAATATTGATATCGACTTCCCACTTGGCTGTTTCGTGGCAGTTACTGGAGTCTCAGGGTCCGGAAAATCCACTCTCGTGAACGAAATCCTTTTAAAGGGATTGATGCAGCACATATACAAATCTAAAACACCGCCGGGTTTACACAAAGCTATAAAAGGAGTCGATCAGGTTGACAAGGTCATAAACATAGACCAGGCGCCTATTGGTAGAACACCGAGGTCAAATGCAGCCACTTATACGGGCGTATTCGACCATATACGTAAATTATTCGCAAAAACAGAAGAGTCGCGTCTGAGGGGATATCAACCTGGAAGATTTAGTTTTAATGTTAAAGGGGGGCGCTGCGAAGCGTGTTCCGGTGACGGAACCTTACGGATTGAAATGCATTTTCTACCGGATGTCTATGTCCCTTGTGAAGTGTGTTCAGGAAAGAGGTACAACCGAGACACTCTTGAAATAATGTACAGAGGGAAAAACATTGCTGATGTTTTAGACATGCCATGTGAAGAAGCATTGACTTTCTTTGAGAAACAGCCTTCGATTACACGGCATATGCAGACTTTGGTAGATGTTGGACTCGGATATATAAGACTTGGCCAATCAGCTCCCACTTTGTCAGGCGGTGAGGCGCAAAGAGTAAAACTTGCGAGTGAACTAGCAAAACGACCTACAGGTCACACTCTTTATCTTTTGGACGAACCGACAACAGGCCTGCATTTCGAAGATGTTAAAAAACTATTAAACGTATTAACACGGTTAGTAGATAATGGAAACACTGTGATTGTTATTGAACATAATCTAGATGTTGTTAAAACAGCTGATTGGATTATCGATTTAGGTCCTGAAGGAGGGGAGTCTGGCGGAGAAATCGTAGCTAGTGATACCCCTGAAAACATCATAAAACTTAAAAACAGTCATACAGGAAAGTTTCTTAAACCACTTCTTAAGTAGCAATCTCGATAAAGGTTAGAAAAGATCTCAAAGGGCATTTATTCTAAAAGAGTGATAAAACAGCCGGAGCAAGGAAGTATTCCCACGAAACCTGGGTCTTATCAATTTTTTGACGGACACGGAAACATCATCTATGTGGGAAAAGCTAAAAATCTCCGTAGCCGCGTGAATAGTTATTTTGGAAATAAGAAAACTATGGCAGTGCGGACGCAACGAATGATGGAAGAAGCAACACATCTTGAATGGATTCAGGTCCGAAACGAACTAGAGGCATTAATGCTTGAATTCACTTTGATCAAAGAACATAAACCGAGATTTAACGTGGATCTCAAAGACAACAAAAGTTATCCCTACTTATCGGTGACTGTGAATGAAAAGTGGCCGCGACCGACCATCACGCGAGGTGAGCGTAAAAGAGGTGTTAGATATTTCGGCCCTTATGGAAATGTTAAAGCCATACGTGAAACTTTAGATTTATTGATCAAAAGCTTTCCACTAAGAACATGTTCAAATGCGAAATTTAATGAACATGAGAAAATGGGAAAACCGTGTTTGTTATTTCATATAGATAAATGTTCCGGTCCGTGTGTTGAAAAAATCACAGAGAAAGAGTACAACAATCTCGTTTCAGATCTTTTGGGTTTTCTGGATGGAAACAGTAAGAAAATCGTTGATGACTTGCGAAATGAAATGTCAATTTTTTCGGAAAAACAAGAGTTCGAAAATGCTGGACGCGCACGTGACAAAATACTGAATATTGAGAGGGTGCTTGAACGGCAACAAATGGTTTTAAAGGAAACTGAAAACATAGATATATTCGGATTTTTTGGAGATGAAATTGAAGCGTCTGTTCAAGTTTTCTATGTTCGTCACGGACGAGTTGTTGGACGTAAAGGATTTATTGTTGATCGAATTGCTGGAATAAAAAACTCGGAGCTAGTAAGACATCTACTTGTCGATCACTATGCTTCCGACCCTCCTAGGGGGGTTCCGAGTCAAATATTGGCTGAAGTGTCTCCGGTTGATATTCAACTCTTGGAAACTTGGTTAACCATCGAGAGAAATTCTGCAGTAGAAATACGTGTCCCAAAGCGTGGAGAAAAAAAATCATTACTTGAAACAGTTATTAGTAATGCGAATGAAGAATTTATACGTCATCGTCTAAAGCGTGCAACAGACCACAATTCACGTTCCAAGGCATTAAATGAACTTCAAACAGCATTAGGTATGGGTACTGCACCGTTAAGGATCGAATGCTATGACATGAGTCATTTACAAGGTACAGATTACGTGGGTTCTATGGTGGTGATGGAAGATGGCCTATTAAAGAAGAGCGACTATCGTCGATTCCGAATCAATAGCTTTGATGGAAACGATGATTACGCAGCGATGAAAGAAGTTATTTCTCGTCGTTTAGCTGCTTATTTGAAAGAAAGTAAAGAAACTGTAGAGGGTGGAACGAAGAAGTTCGCTTACCCGCCTCAATTACTTTTAGTGGATGGCGGCAAAGGTCAACTTTCGGTAGCTGAAGCCGCAGTGTCCGAAGTAGGTCTTTCTGATCTTATTTTTGTTGCGTCACTAGCTAAACAGTTTGAAGAGGTTTTCGTTACTGGCCAAAGGGAACCAGTAGTTATTCCGAGAAATTCTGAAGCGCTATATATGTTGCAACGTCTTAGAGATGAATCTCACCGATTCGCAGTTGAGTATCATCGGAAACTTCGCGGCAAACGTATGACTGAATCAGTTTTGGATGGGATTCCAGGTTTAGGGGAAAAGCGTAAAAATCGACTGCTTGAAGAATATGGAAGTTTAAAGAGAGTCAAGGAAAGCACTTTAAAAGAATTGAACGAAATCAAATGGTTGCCTGAAAAGGTTGCTAGTGAAGTTGCAAGAAAATTAGATCTAGACCTTAACTGATGGTTATAGAGGCCATGGAAAAAATAGCTGCAAGAACACCGAAAACTTGAGTACGGGTCATTTTTTCCTTAATCAGAAAATGTGCTAAGACTACAGTAATAGCCGGGTAAAGAGCGCTTAATAGTGAAGTGACACTTAGTAGGCCTCTATTTACCGCAAGTAGAAAACACGTGCTAGCGCAAGCATTACTTAAACCAGATCCAACAATAAAGGGAAAAGCTTCTTTGGAGGGTTTTGGTTTATCTTTAATTAAGAACAAAATAAATATGAGAATAAGAAGTGGGAAAAGTCGACTTGCAACTGCACCCCACGGTTCTGTGTCGTTAGAAGTATTTTCGATCACGATGTAGAAGCCCCCGAAGCCAAGTCCAGCTAGAATCCCATCTCTTAAACCAGCAATTGGGCCTTTAAACGTCTGCAGTGAGACTCCAGAAGCGAGAGCTATTGAAATAAGACCAACTAGGATTCCTGCTATTTGGAGAATGGAAAGTGAGTCACCATCAACAAGCCCCCACAAGACGGGAAACAGCGCTCCAGCAACTCCAGAAACAGGTATAACAGTTACATAGGCAGCTTTTTTCATTCCGGCATAAAGGAAGGCTGCGCCTGACATGCCGAAAAGTCCGGCGAGGCCACCTATTAGGAAGTCACGCCATGTAAAAGTATCTGCTATGGAAAAGGCTAAAGGAACCACTAGGAAGAGTCCAATGAATATGTCGAGGGTAAGTGTGGGGAGTAGTGAGCCACGTCTAGAAGCTTGACCCGCGAAAAAACCCCCAAAACCCCAGAAGATGCTGGAAAGAAAAGCAAAGAAAATGCCCACATTCGGAGCATAAAGCGAGTTCAGCATTTCCACTCAAAATATGGAACGATCAAGGTATGGATCAATCGAAAAACTCTTGGGAGTTGAATTCAGAATGGTGGCAAAATTCTTTCACAAATGGCGCAAACGCTGAATATTCTCAACAGCTTCTCCCTTTAGTTGTTGAATTAATGAGTGGATTTCAGAAAGTTTTAGAAATCGGAACTGGTGAAGGGCAAATTATTCGTGCTTTGAAGGAAGTGTCGATTAATTCTGTAGGGATTGATCAATCCGCTAACCAGATCCGACATGGAAAGAAGTCCGACCCTTCTTCTGTCTTGGTTCGATCTTTAGCCGAACAATTACCGTTTCGTAATTCTTTTTTCGATGCTGCAATTGCTTGTTTGGTGGTGGAACATGTTGAACTATTTGAAGAATCTTTTCGTGAGGTTTCAAGAGTAGTGAAATCTGGTGGGAGGTTTGTTGTAGCAATGAATCATCCTTTACTTCAATCTCCTGGAAGCTCATGGGTTGAAGACTGGACGACGGACCCACCTGAGAAATATTGGAGAATTGGTTCGTATTTACGTGAGGAGAGAAGTGAGGAATATTTCGGTGATGGTGTAAGTATCCCTTTTACACACCGTCCTTTAAGTAGGTATTTAAATGCTTTAAGTGAATCTGGTTTTGTAACTACTCGATTGATTGAACCAGAACCATTTGGAATTTATGAAGAAGAATTGAAATGGAAAAACGAAATCGCTTTTATTCCTCGACTGCTCATTATTGTTTGCGAAAAATCTTCTGGAACTGACTAAATGATAGAAGTAGTATCGACTTATGGCAGAACTATTAGTTGTAGCAGGATTATCAGGGGCTGGTAGGTCGAATTTTGCTAGCAATCTTGAGGACTTGGGATGGTTTGTGATCGATCGGTTGCCAGCAGAGATAATGGGCAGAGTTTCAGAGTTGGCAAGTGGAACTGATTCAAATTGGAATCGAGTCGCTTTTATCGCTAAGGCTGACACATCTGAAGGAGAAACACTAACTGCAGTTAGCCAGCTTCGTAAACAGAAAGAATCAGTAACTTTAGTATTTTTAGATTGCTCCACCGAAACGCTCGTACGTCGTTATAAAGACAGTAGGCGTCCTCATCCGTTATCAAATTTTTCGACGATTGAAGAAGCTATAGAAGCAGAAAGGCTAATGATTGCATCCACCCGTGCAGAAGCAGATCTGATATTAGATACATCAGATCTAAGCGTTCATGATTTACGCGAAGCAGTAACTCGTCTTTATGGAACAGAAGGCGATCATGGAATGCAGATATCTGTATCGTCATTTGGTTTCAAGTACGGAGTTCCTCGTGATGTAGATATACAACTTGATTGTCGATTCCTACCAAATCCTCATTGGGTGGAGGAACTTAGAGAGAAAAATGGTTTAAATCTTGATGTACAGAATTATGTATTAAGTCAAGAAAGTGCTGGACCTTTCTTGAAAGACATTTCTTCTTTGTTGAGTTATCTTATTCCCGCCTACGAAAATGAAGGAAAGTCTTACTTGTCTGTAGCTTTTGGTTGTACAGGCGGCAAACACCGATCGGTTGCAATTGCTGAAGAGTTAGCCAGAATTCTTAAATCGGAACAAATGGATATATATACCTTCCATCGTGATATAAGTAGGTAAATCAAGAAAAGACACCACCTTTGGGTTTACTTGAGGTAGTAATAATTGACGTCATCTAATAGTTGAAGGAGAAATAAATGCCAATCAAGATCGGCATCAATGGTTTCGGAAGAATTGGAAGAAACTTTTATCGTGCAATCGCAAAACAGAGTGCAGAGATGGAGATAGTCGCAGTAAATGACCTAGGCGATACTGAAACGATGGCTCATTTGCTTAAATATGATTCAGTGCACGGCAATCTTGAAAATGAGATCAATGCTGCAGATAACGGCATCATGATCGATGGTGAATTGCTTCAAGTTCTTTCAGAGCGGAACCCTCAAGACCTCCCTTGGGGGGATTTAGGCGTTGATGTCGTGATTGAATCAACCGGAATTTTTACCGATCGTGAAAAAGCCGCCATGCATTTAGAAGCAGGAGCACCTTTAGTTATTGTGTCAGCTCCGGCAAATGGCGCTGATGCTACTTTTGTCGTTGGGGTTAACGATTCAGATTTTGACAAAGCTACACACACCGTTATATCTAACGCGAGTTGCACGACAAATTGTTTTGTGCCAATGGTTCAGGTTCTTGATGATGCATTTGGCGTTGAAAAAGGTTTAATGACTACAGTTCACGCATATACAGGCGACCAGTCCTTAGTAGATGGACCACACAGTGATCTTAGAAGAGCTCGGGCCTCAGCTGTAAATATTATTCCTACTTCAACAGGTGCTGCACGTGCTACTGGCCTGGTCTTACAAGCGATGAACGGTAAATTAGACGGCATTTCGCTTCGTGTTCCGATTCCAGATGGTTCAATAACTGATTTCACAGCTTTGTTAAATGCGTCTCCCAGCGTTGAGGAAATAAACTCTGCGTTTAAAGATGCTGCCAGTTCAGGCCCTTTAGCTAATGTGCTTGATTACAGTGATAGACCACTTGTAAGTTCAGATATTGTGGGAAATCCTGCTAGCTGTGTATTTGACTCTGGTTTAACAATGACGATGGATAACTTGGTAAAGATAAGCGGATGGTATGACAACGAGTGGGGATATTCAAACAGACTTGTTGACCTTGTCGCCATTACTGCTTCGTGATTTATTAGTTGAGTAATTTGGAAAATAAGAAGCTTCCCACTCTTGAAGATTTAGAAGCCAAATTAGGTGGGCTTAAATCTAAAAGGATTCTTGTTAGGTCGGATTTAAACGTTCCTATAACAAATGGTTTAATCGACGATGACCTTCGATTACAAGAGAGCTTAGGCACTTTGGAATGGCTGATGGAAAGAAAGGCTTCGGTAGTTGTATGTAGTCACTTAGGTCGACCAGCGGGAGAGAGGAACGACAAATACTTAATTTCCCCTGTGAGGGAGAGGCTTTTAGAAATTCTGCCAAATTTGGAGGTACTAGAAAATCTGAGGTTTAATCCGGGAGAGGAATCTAACGAAGAAACTTTTGTTAACTATCTGGTTTCTGGTGCTGGTGGAAATCCTTTTGACGGGTACGTAAATGACGCTTTTGGCGCTTCACACCGTGAACACGCATCAATTGTGGGTCCGCCGAAAACTCTTCCGTCAGCAGCAGGGATTTTACTTATTAGGGAAGTCGAAGTTGTCGAAAGGATATTACAACGACCGAAACGACCTTTTTTGATGGTTCTAGGTGGAGCCAAGGTTAGCGACAAATTATCGTTAATAGAAAAGATGCTGGACTCAGTAGATGAGATGATCATCGGGGGCGGAATGTGCTTTACTTTTTTAGTTGCCTCCGGTGTTTCAGTGGGCGATTCACTTGTTGAAACTGAAATGGTTGATACATGCCGACGTCTATTAGATTCTGAAGTTCCGATCAAACTTCCTTTGGATTTCACCGCAATGGACTCGACTGGTGAAATAGGTAATCCAGAAATAGCAGCAGAAATAAGGCAGTGCGGGAATTCAATACCAAATGGCTTGATGGGCTTAGACATAGGACCAGGCTCCGCTGTTGAATTCTCAGATGCAATTTTTGAAGCCGGGACAGTTCTATGGAATGGACCGATGGGTGTCTTTGAAGACCCACGCTTTTCCGCTGGTACTGAAACAGTGGCCCGCGGAATGGCAGATACACGTGCTTTTACTTTCGTAGGGGGTGGAGATTCTGCTTTTGCGGTAAAGAAATTTGGATTTTCAGATTCGATAGATCATATTTCTACAGGAGGTGGGGCTACTTTAGAGCTCATAGAGAAAGGCGACCTTCCAGGCCTTGAGGTGCTACGCGAAGGGGCAATATAAAGTTAAGGTACCGTTGTGAGAAAACCTTTGATCAGTGGCAACTGGAAAATGCACCACAATCATTTTGAAGCTATACAAACAATTCAACGTTTAGCTTATGCATTGTCTTCATCCGATTATGAGAACGTTGATGTTTCCGTGCATGCGCCTTTTACTGACTTGCGCTCTTTGCAAACAGTTATAGAGGCGGATGATATTCCTATAAGTCTTGGAGCCCAGCACAGCCATTGGGAGAATAAGGGTGCTTTTACTGGAGAGGTGTCGCCAGAAATGCTCGCGAAACTTAATGTTTCATTAGTGCTTGTTGGTCACTCTGAGAGAAGGCATATTTTTGGAGAAACAAACAAGGATATAAATAAAAAAGTGCATGCGATTATTGCGAAAGAAATGACGCCAATACTTTGTGTTGGAGAGATGAGTGAAGAAAGAGAAGAGGGGCGGACACTTGAGGTAGTTGAAAAACAACTAGAAGAAGGGCTTAGTCAAGTAAAACCTTCTGATGTGGCCTCGATAGTGGTTGCGTACGAACCAGTTTGGGCAATAGGGACTGGAAAAAATGCTACACCTGAAGATGCGCAAGAAGTTTGTAAAGCTATTCGTGAAAAAATTGTAAGTATGTGGAAGGGGGCTGGTGACGACCTTCGGATTCAATATGGGGGATCGGTCAAAGGTGTTAATGCTCCCGATTTAATGAAACAAAATGACGTTGATGGATTATTGGTTGGTGGAGCTTCTTTAGATCCTGATGAATTTTCACGAATAATTAAGTATCGCTTACTGGATTAGTGATTTGCATATGAACAAAATTGGTATCCTATAAATCTGATGTTTGTATTAATAGCTGTATTACAGGTAATTTCAGGACTTGGTTTGATTTTCCTCGTTCTTCTGCATAGTGGTAAAGGCGGCGGCCTTTCTGACATGTTTGGTGGTGGAGTTGGTGCTCAAACTGCTGGTTCTACTGTGGTTGAGCAAAATCTGGATCGAATAACTGTTGTTGCGGCACTTATTTTTACTTTCACTACAATTAGCCTCGGTCTTTTGTACTGAATTTTGTCGGAGTGGCGGAATTGGCAGACGCGCAAGGTTAAGGACCTTGTGCCCGATTAGGGCGTGGGGGTTCAAGTCCCCCCTCCGACACCAAATAATCACCTAGAAACAGGGCAACTATGCTCTTATCCTCTGTTTTTGTGTAGGGATGTTATTTCCACTCCCAGAGTTCCCATGTGGCGTTTCCGGTCGGATCAACAGTCCAATCATAGACAACAGCAATCCCATTCAATGAAGATAGTGAAGGGGCGGTTGTTTCGAAATAGACCACGCCTTTAAAGACAAAGCCACCATCTTCAGTGGGAGAGCCGACACCTGTAGCACTAAAAGTAGCTACTCCGTCTGATGTCATTATGACTCCAGAATTAGGACACTCTCCTTGAAAGGACCCGTCTGCCCTCATTCTCGCGGAATATGTTGCAAATGATGTGACTTCAGCACCGGCTAAAGTTCCAGTTAACCCCGACGCCACTGTTTCAAATACAGGACTACCGTTAATAGCTGGAAGGGCTTTCATTGAAGTTGGCCCTGAAATTGTGCCTAAATTTTCGCCTAGCATATAACTCCTTAAATATTTTCTTGACTTACAAACACAGAGTAGAAGCATGTGGAGTACAAATCAAAATTCTGTTTTTAAGATGCACATATTAAGTAGTTCGTGAATATTGATTTTAAACTGGCAAG